>Ga0265327_10001369_pt1 | contig 31355 bp, 15 predicted proteins | sample 41621metaG_FD_202089 | JGI IMG/M metagenome (GOLD analysis project Ga0265327, IMG submission 202089) | Rhizosphere microbial communities from Carex aquatilis grown in University of Washington, Seatle, WA, United States - 4-16-21 metaG | ecosystem: Host-associated > Plants > Roots > Rhizosphere...
CTAAGGAGGGCACTTCATTTATGGCAAGCATTGTACTCTTTGGAGGGCATTATCAAAAAACGGATTCCCTGAAGGGAATGACAAAAAGTACATTGGATGTACCATTATCGGAAGTACCATTATCGGAAGTACCATTATCGGAAGTACCATTATCGGAAGTACCATTATCGGAAGTACCATTATCGGATGTACCATTATCGGATGTACCATTATCGGATGTACCATTATCGGATGTACCATTATCGGATGTACCAGTAATCAAGTCGTTACCCTTGATCCAGACTTTATTCCCGCCATTCGGCGGGACAGGCATTCTGTAAGGGAATCTGTTTCTAAGGAGGGCACTTCATTTATGGCAAGCATTGTACTCTTTGGAGGGCATTATCAAAAAACGGATTCCCTGAAGGGAATGACAAAAAGTACATTGGATGTACCATTATCGGAAGTACCATTATCGGATGTACCATTATCGGATGTACCAGTAATCAAGTCGTTACCCTTGATCCAGACTTTATTCCCGCCATTCGGCGGGACAGGCATTCTGTAAGGGAATCTGTTTCTAAGGAGGGCACTTCATTTATGGCAAGCATTGTACTCTTTGGAGGGCATTATCAAAAAACGGATTCCCTGAAGGGAATGACAAAAAGTACATTGGATGTACCATTATCGGAAGTACCATTATCGGAAGTACCATTATCGGAAGTACCATTATCGGAAGTACCATTATCGGAAGTACCATTATCGGATGTACCATTATCGGATGTACCATTATCGGATGTACCATTATCGGATGTACCATTATCGGATGTACCAGTAATCAAGTCGTTACCCTTGATCCAGACTTTATTCCCGCCATTCGGCGAGACAGGCCTTCCTGAAGGGAATCTGTTTCTAAGGAGGGCACTTCCTTTATGGCAAGCAATGTACTCTTTGGAGGGCATGTAGTGCGCAAAGGGGGCAAATAATAACTCATGATTCCTGCATACGCTTCCAATGTGCCTGGGCATAATAGAGCTCTTCATAGCTATAATCTTCGGGTAACGCTTCTTTAATGGGCTTCAGTTTTTCAGGACCTATTTCTGTTATCGTACGCATCATCCTGCTAAGCCGTTCCGTTGGAAGGAGTTTATGGACCGGTAATTCGCCATTACTGACAAACTGTGCCAGGTGCATATGCACCGTTCTGGCACTGATCTTCCGGATAGCTGCAATATCCTCCGGACTGTTTCCGGCGTTGAACATTGAAAAACTGGTCCGTGCCGTGTCACTGATCCGATCTTCATTCGCTCGGCCCTCCGTTTTAGGACGTTTTTTGGTTCCCTTGCGTTCAATGCGTGAATGCAGTTGGTTTTTGCTTGCAAATTGTTGCAGGACATTCAGGAATACCGGTCCATATCTCCTAAGTTTTACCGCTCCAAATCCTGTGATCTCCAATAATTCCGAATCACTTTGAGGAAGGTAAACCGCCATTTCAAGGAGTGTTGCATCCGAGAAGATGGTAAATGCAGGAACGTTCTGTTCATCCGCAAGCTTTTTCCGGAGCTCTTTCAATTCATGCAGGAGCTGCGGAAATTCCAATGGTGGCGTATTGCTTTTGGAAGCTACCACGGGTTTGTCTTCCAATACTTTGGTGGCGGAAACCAGCATCACGATTTGTTCATTGCGAAGCACATTCCAGCTCTTATCGGTTAATTGCAGCAAGGGATACAATCCATCCGTCTGTTGCAGGTAACCCAACTGTATGAGTTCACGCCCGTATTGCATCCATTGCGCCTGACTATAATCCTTACCAGCACCAAAGGTTTTCAGTATCTGGTGTTCAGGCCGGACTTTCTTTGTGCCGCGAAGCAATTCCACAACATAACCTAGTCCAAAACGACCCTCCAGGCGGGCCACAGCGGAGAGCATCTTCTGCGTAACAATTGTGGCATCAGCGCGATCATAGTGTGTCCGGCAAACATCGCAGGCACCACAGTTGTCGGGTGATTGTTCTCCGAAATAGTTCAGCAAATATTTTCGTCTGCAGGTGCTGATCGTGCAGAATCGAGTCATCTCATCGAGCTTACGATTCAGGATCCGGGTTTGTTCCGGGTTATCCGGAATGATACAGAAGTTCTTGAGTTTGGCGACATCCGCATAGGAATAAAACAGGATGGCATCACTCGATAAACTGTCTCTACCTGCCCTTCCGGTTTCCTGGTAATAACCTTCAATATTTTTCGGCATGTCAGCATGGATCACAAAGCGGACATTGCTTTTATCGATTCCCATTCCGAAGGCGATGGTTGCCACTATAATCCGAATATTATCCCTGAGGAAATCCTCCTGGCGTTGATCCCGTTCGTGTTTTTCAAGCCCGGCATGGTAGGCGGCAACTTTGAAACCGGCACTGCGTAAAGTATCTGCCAATAATTCTGTCCCATTCCTGGAAAGGCAGTAGATGATGCCACTATCATCCTGATGCGCATTCAGGTAGTTGATGATCTGTTCTTCAAATCTTTTTTTAGGGAGTACCTGGTAAAAAATATTCGGACGATTGAAGGAATGCTCGAAGAGCCGGTACTCCTGCAATTGTAATTTATCAATGATATCGTCACGGGTCAGTTTATCTGCTGTAGCCGTAAGGGCTACCACAGGGACACCCGGGAACATGGTCTTCAAGGCGCCAAGTGCCAGGTACTCCGGCCTGAAATCATGCCCCCACTGCGAAATGCAATGCGCTTCATCAATGGCAATCAGAGAAATTTTGAGGGTACTCAGGAATTGAATCAGGCGGGTTTCACCCAGCAGCCGTTCGGGGGCAACATACAATAGTTTAAGTGCGCCCGTTTTTAATTGCCACAGGATACTATCCTGTTCTCGGGAGTTCTGACTGGAATTCAGGAAGGCGGCTGGTATTCCATTCTGAGTGAGTGCATCCACCTGGTCTTTCATCAAGGCGATAAGCGGAGAAACCACCAGGGTGATGCCATCCAACATTAAAGCGGGTAATTGGTAACAGATGCTCTTGCCACCACCAGTAGGCATCAATACCAGGGCATCCTTCCCGGAAATGATGTGGCGGATGATGTCCTCCTGCCCTTCCCGGAAACTGGAATACCCGAAATAATGGTGCAGGGCCTGATGCAGCGAAGAAGCAAGAGTTTCCAAAACGTAAAGCAGCTATTAGTCTGCAATTTCCTTAAACTCCAGCTATGCCGGACAAAAAAAATAGCAATTCCGACTTTAGCGATACGAATAGGCCTTGAATCATTACCATCAGAATATTTGATCCCAGGAACCTAATCCGGTTGCGGATAAGAAAATATCCAGGGATATTAATAATTGCCAGACAAACAAGCGTAAACCTGAATTTAACAATCGGCGCCTTAATAATCCGGGCTTAGCTCCGGTTTCGCAGGGCTGGTAGCGTAAATTTGCAATCCTTTGATACGCATATGTCTGATTTATTGAGTTCACTTCCACCCCTTACTGCCAAAGATTTTCAAACGGATCAGGAGGTCCGCTGGTGCCCGGGATGCGGGGATTATTCCATTCTTGCCCAGGTGCAAAAGGTACTCCCACAGATTGGCGTTCCAAGGGAAAATATTGTGATCGTTTCCGGTATTGGCTGTTCTTCCCGCTTCCCGTATTATACAAATACATATGGCATGCACTCTATTCACGGACGTGCCACAGCTATTGCATCCGGATTGAAAGCAACTCGTCCCGAACTGAGTGTCTGGATTGTTACCGGGGATGGGGATGGCCTAAGTATCGGGGGTAATCATACCATCCATTTACTGCGCAGGAATTTTGATGTTAACATCCTCCTGTTTAATAACCAGATTTATGGTCTTACCAAAGGCCAGTACAGCCCAACCTCGGAACAACAAAAGGTGACTAAAAGCTCACCACTCGGTTCTTTGGACCATCCGTTCAATCCACTGGCACTGGCGCTGGGAGCCGATGCCAGTTTTATTGCTCGGAGTATGGATCGTGATCCCAAACACCTGCAAGCGATGTTGCTGCGTGCTCAGGGGCATAAAGGATCGTCTTTCCTGGAGATCTATCAGAACTGCAATATTTTCAATGATGGTGCTTTTGAGATCTACACGGAGAAATCCAGTAAACCGGAACAGGCCATATTCCTGGAACAGGGTCAGCCACTGAAATATGGCATCGGGGGCACCAAGGGTATCCGACTGGATGGTTATAAGCCACAGATCGTGACGCTGACGGATGGGTGGAATGAGGATGATCTCTGGATCCATGATGAAACGGACTTTTTCAAGGCGCAAATCCTGACGCGTTTTTTTGATAATCCATCGGATGCGTCCCACCTACCAAGGCCTTTTGGGGTATTTTTTGATGGAAGCCGGCCTTGCTATGAGGAGCAGATGGATCTACAGATTCAGGAAGCGATTGCAACGAAGGGGATGGGAGATCTGGATAAATTGTTGCAGGGCAAGGAGATTTGGGAGATTGCGTGATTTGATATGGTGATTTGATGATGGGTCGCGGTGGACGGTCGCTCTGATGGGAAATCACAGATTCCTCCTGAATGCCTGTCCCGCCGAATGGCGGGGACAAAGTCGCTGTGGACGGTCGCTCTGATGGGAAATCACAGATTCCTCCTGAATGCCTGTCCCGCCGAATGGCGGGGACAAAGTCGCTGTGGACGGTCACTGTGGACGGTCACTGTGAATGGAAGACACAGATTCCTCCTGAATGACATCCTTCTCACCCGCCATAGCGTAGCGAAGGAGGGCCTTCGCTACGCTATGGCGGGGACGGCGGGCAAAAAAAAGGCTGCCCATTGGACAGCCTTTCTGCAATATTTGTGTGGTTCCTTATTTCTTATCAGTATGTGATCCAAACATGCCTTTGAATTTGTTCATGGCATCTTCGCTCCAACCACCTGCCTGCTTGGCCCACTCGTTGATATGGCTGGCCGCTTCCTTGGCGAAATCCGATCCCTTATCAATCGCCTGATGCGTATAATCCGTCATTTTTTCGGTGGCATCATGGGTAAAATCCGTGATCTTATCGGTAGTTTCCTGAGCAGTTTCCTTTGCCTTGCTCATCCAGTCACTTTGCTGATCCGCAGCAGCCTTCATTGCAGCAGCCGGATCAAAATTGCCGGAAAAGAACTGATCCACCATCCCTGCTACCGGTGGTGGTACCTTCCCTTTGATGAAATCTTTGGTGGTGTTTGCGGCAACAAGTGCCTGTTGCTCAGTGATCCCTGCCTTGGCAGCAATCTGTTGAATGAGTTCTTGCATGGTTGAATAATTTATGGCAAAGTTACTATGACTGAAATAAGAACATGGATCTGATGGATTAAGGAATGGTATTTTATTCCCGCTCCAGGGCCTTGATTCCAACAGTTTAACGGCATTTAACAATTCGCCAAAGCTACCTACTCCTTATGCAGCATTCATGAGTATCAGCTTGTCCCCATGATCCAGCATTTGCCGGGCATATTCCGCCGTAAGATGGAAGGTTTCGCCTTGTTTTTCACTCGGGAGATGGAACATCGCATCCGTCAGGATCATCTCACAGATGGACCGCAATCCACGTCCGCCCAATTTGAACTCTATGGCTTTATTGACCATAAAATCCAGGGCATCATCATCCACGATCAGCTTGATATCCTCCAGGGCAAATAGCTTGGTATATTGCTTGATCAAGGCATTCTTGGGCTCGGTCAAAATCCTTCTCAGAGCGGCCGCATCCAGTGGATTTAAATACGTGATCAGTGGCAGACGACCCAAGAGCTCGGGTATCAATCCAAATGCACGCAAATCCTGTGCATTCACATATTGCAGGATATTACTCCGGTCAATATTTTTGGTGGAAAGGATGGCATTATACCCAATAGCACTGGTCTGAACACGGCGCTCGATCATTTTATCAATACCCTCAAACGCACCGCCGCAGATAAACAGGATATTCTGGGTATTCATCTTGACCATCTTCTGGTCCGGATGCTTCCTGCCTCCCTGTGGAGGTACCAGTACTTCGGAGCCTTCCAGCAGCTTGAGCATCGCTTGTTGGACCCCTTCTCCACTGACATCTCTCGTTATGGAAGGATTATCGCCTTTTCTACCTGTTTTATCAATTTCATCGATGAAGATGATGCCCTTCTGGGCACTCTCCACATCATAATCAGCAGCCTGCAACAAGCGACTCAGAATACTTTCCACATCTTCCCCTACATAGCCTGCTTCCGTAAATACGGTTGCATCTACAATAGCAAAGGGAACCTGGAGCAGGCGTGCAATGGTTTTCGCTAACAGGGTTTTGCCGGTACCGGTTTCCCCCACCATCAGGATATTGCTCTTCTCAATTTCAATATCATCATCCTTCATCGGATTCAGAAGCCGCTTGTAATGATTATACATCGCAACACTCAATACCTTTTTAGCATCATCCTGACCAATTACATACTGATCCAAAAACGCCTTGATTTCCCGGGGCTTGTACAATTTGTGCTTCCGGATATCGTTTTTTGAATGCAGGGATTTCTTATCTGTTGAGACCGCCTCCTGCAAAAGATCATGTGCATTTTCAATACACGCATCACATATATTTCCTTTCAGGCCTGTGAACAGAATGTTTACTTCCTGTTCCGCACGATCACAAAACGAACATTTCTTTTCTACTGACTTTGCCATAACAAATCCTATACAAATAATTTAATAAGACTCAAAGGTACACCGGGTCCGCTTACCCGAAATACGGCATGTCCGACGAGAATCCCGGGACGACTATAATTCAGCCGGAATTCGAACGTCATTTCACCGAAACCTAATCAATTGTCAATTTCCAGATATTACTTCTTTGAATCTGCGAAAGAAGCGTAGCGAATTCCTTAATATTTTTACTTCTTGTTTAGCTTTATTACTTATTCCCAAACAGCGCATTCAACACACTAGTTCGTTTTATTACCATGCCCGGAAACACAGCAACAAGTCACACTAAGCGCTTATTTAGTGAAGAAAATAAATCGGCCATTGAAGCCCTCGCTGATGCGCAGGCCATTGCCTTTGCTCCTTATGTTTTTCAGAATTCCATTTTACTCCGGGATTGGGGTATCCTTAAAAGAATCGAGCAACACAAAGTATCGGGCTTAAACCTCCATGAATTGAGCGAAAGCTTACCAACCTTGAGCCTATACGCCCTCCGGGTGCTGCTCGAAGGTGCTCTTGGTATTGGTTTGCTGCTTAGGGATGAACATAAACGGTATCATTTAAGTAAGACGGGACATTTTTTCCTAAACGATAAAATGACAATCGCCAATACCAATTTCATGCGCGATGTCTGCCTGCCTGGTGCCCAGGATCTGGGCGCCGCCCTGCAATCCGGCACACCCTCCGGACTGAAGCATTTCGGTGATTGGAGTACCATTTATGAAGGCCTCTCTAAACTACCGGATTCGGTTCAGAAAAGTTGGTTCGAGTTCGATCATTTCTATTCGGATATCACCTTTCCGATTGCTCATGAATACGTTTTTGAAGGACCGAATCCACCAAAGCGATTGCTCGATATCGGCTCAAATACCGGAAAATGGGCGCTTGCCTGCCTGAGCAAAAATCCGGATGTTCATATTGGCCTGGTTGATCTCCCCGGTCAACTAAAAATGGCCATCGAAAAGTTACAGCTAGCGGGTATTGACCCTTCCCGGTTTAGCGCCTATGAACATAATATCCTGAACCCTGCCTTGCCATTACCAAGCGGGTTTGATACAATTTGGATGAGTCAGTTCCTGGATTGCTTTTCGGACGCTGAAATCATTATGATCCTTGAAAAATGTCATCAGGCACTGCCAGCAGATGGACAGGTGATTATCAATGAGACATTCTGGGACCGGCAGCGCTTTCGGGCCTCCGCGTTTTCTTTACAGATGACCTCCCTGTATTTCACCTCTATGGCCAATGGCAATAGCCAGATGTATGACAGTGATGTATTTCTTGACCTGGTAGCCTCCAGTGGCTTTTATTGCAGTGAGCAACGAGACCATATTGGGATGGGACATACCCTTCTCTGCCTCCGTAAAAAGGATTAAGACCGTCCTTTATGTCAGGCCTGCATGAGATTTTGGAAAATGAGAATCTACCTAGGCTTCGACCATTACCGGAAGTGACCTGGGTGCAAATTCCTTCATGGCAGCAGCAATGGCAGCAATATGATCGGGCGTTGTACCACAGCAGCCCCCAACAATATTCACCCAGCCATTCGCAGCAAATTCTGCAATAATAGCCGCTGTTTCTTCAGGGCTCTCATCATATTCCCCCATAGCATTCGGCAATCCTGCATTCGGATAGCAGCTCACATAACAGGAAGCAATACTGGCTAATTCTTCGATATGCGGGCGCATTTGCCGGGCTCCCAAAGCACAGTTTAATCCAATGGAAATAGGATTGGCATGCATCACAGAAATATAGAACGCCTCAAGAACTTGTCCGCTCAGGGTTCTTCCGGAAGCATCCGTGATCGTACCGGAGATCATGATGGGTAGTGGCTTTGTATTGGTCTCCGTAAAATACTGGTTGATGGCATAAATAGCCGCCTTGGCATTGAGCGTATCGAAAATGGTTTCGACCAAAAGCAGGTCAGCACCGCCTTCTACCAGACCTTTAATTTGCTCCATGTAGGCGTCAGCAACTTCATCGAAGGTTACCGCCCGATATCCGGGACGATTCACATCCGGAGACAGGCTCAGGGTTTTATTCATAGGACCAATGGCTCCGGCAACAAAATAATCGGCTGGTGAAACCTTAAATTCGGAACAATATTCATGGATGGCCTCTTTAGCTAATCGTGCAGCTGCGAGATTCAGCTCATAGGCATACGCCTGCATATCATAATCGGCAAGGGAAATGCGCTGGCTATTGAAGGTATTGGTTTCGATGATCTGAGCGCCTGCCATCAGATAATCCCGATGAATGGCTTTAATGATTTGCGGTTGCGTGATACTGAGCATATCATTATTACCACGTACATCCAGGTGCCAGTCCTTGAATGCAGTGCCCCGGTAGTCTGATTCTTCCAGTTTATAGCGCTGAATCATAGTACCCATGGCACCATCCAAAATAATAATTTGTTTATCCAGAATGGATTCAAGTCGCTGCCTGCTATTCATCATACAAAAGTAATCATCAAGGATTATATGAAAATAGTCGGATTATCTAGTAATTTTCCATACTATTTCTGAACCTATATGCAAATAAAGAAATGTTTTTTTTGGTCTTTATTGTTTATTATCAGCAGCTTAAAGCTTTCTGCACAGTATAATCCTTATTGGCAATGGGCCCGCGCTGATACTGTCAATAAGTTAACTATTGGGAATGGAGGTAGTGTTTTGGCTGTAAAAAATGGGAAAGCGTTCTGGGCGCGAATGTCAAAAGTGAGCCAGGTGGTGAATAATGTAGCCCAGGGAAGCTGGTATATTTCGGAGACGGATAGTACGGGTCGTCAATTAAATGTTTCGGCTATTCTGGGTAAGGTACAATTGATCGATGCTCAGGCTGATGCTGCAGGAAACTGGTATGTCCTGGGTCGATTTTATGATTCGGCTATTTTCGCTAGTGGAGGAACCTTAATTCGACTGAACCCGGCAACCAATACCGATGGCGATCATTTTATCGCCCGTTTCAATGCCAGCACGCTCATCGTCCAATGGGCAAGAATTGTAGGCCCATTTGTAGATGTCAGTTCCCGGGCTATTACTTTAGACAATAATAAATTGTATGTGGCTGCTGATAGTTTTGGGGGTACCTCGATCCGGAGCATGTCCTTTGCTACGGGTGATGTCCTTGGCTCATTTTTTCAATCCGGCTTTAGTACCACGTCTTCCATTCAGGTGGATTCCAAGGGCGGAATTTACCTGGCTGGTTCCTGTGCTACACTAGGGATAAATTTTAATGGGGCTACAGAGGCTGCGACCTCGCCGGACCGATATTCTTATATTGTCAAATACCATAGTAATGGTACGCATGCCTGGCATTATTGGATGCCCGATCCACTTTGTTTCCAGCGCAGATTGTACTTGTACAAAGACAATTTTCTCTATTACTCCGGGAACTTAAAAGATTCCTTCAACCTGGGAGCCATTCCTGTAGGTCCACCATTTAATAATGGCTTCGATTATATGGCGGCAAGATTGGATAGTACCGGTAAAATATTCTGGGTGAAGCAAAATGATACTGCAGGTGGTGGTCATGCCAGCCCGGGAGACCCCTATCATTCCATTGTTACTCCGGACTCGGCCTTAGTATTGTTCATGCAGGGAAATGGATACCTGAACTGGGGAGATACGGTGGCTACCGATCTTACCGCATTTCATGCCGCTACCCTGGTCTCTTTTGGTCCGGATCGGACGGCTCGCTGGGCACGACCCATCATAACTGATATCAGCAGTAATCAGCACATAGCTACTGAAGGAACGGCAGTATGGGTGACCGGGAATGCCTGGAGCCAATCGGCTACCGTTGCCTTTGATACATTAACGCTAAGGGTCTCCGCCCGAAACTATACCCCCTTCCTGGCAAAAACCAAAATGATCCGGCCCATTCCGGTCAATCCACCACCAGGAGGTGTAAATCCGGCCAGTACTAATTCTATTAGTATCTATCCAATTCCAGCTCACAACATTCTGGAAGTAACAGCACTGCCAGAAATTGCAAACCTGGAGTTGTATTCGATGGAGGGCAGGCTTGTCAGCAGCTGGATCTGTCAGCCAGGATCCAAAACGATTGTCGATGTAAGCAGTTTACCCCGGGGTACCTACACACTTAGTCTTTATTCAGAGCATATGCAATTTAACCGGAAACTCCTACTCCAGTAGTTATAACCAGGAGAAGATCAGTCAATAAATCATCTTTACTATGACCATGTTTGGATTTATCCGAAATAGTTTTGACTACCTAAATGAAATAGGAATGCTCGGAAAATAATGGAATTGATTCTTGAATGCTATCTATAAACACCCCTATGGCCCATTATTACCGCAGATTACTTTTCCTCCTTTTAATCCTCTATGCTCCGAATATAGAAGCCCAGATTGTACCTGCTTTTACCTGGACACCATCGGGCGGTTGTGCTCCCCAAGTCGTACAGTTTACGAATGCTTCCACAGGGAATATCACTTCCTATAGTTGGAATTTTGGAAATAGTACCGCTCCTTCCGGATTTCAGAATCCTTCCACTAGTTATATCAATCCGGGTACCTATACGGTTACCCTCACTGCTACCGGCCCATCTGGTTCCCAATCGGTATCGCATACCATAACGATTTACCCGCCACCAACGGTCAGTTTTACCTTTTCAACGGGTTCGGGTTGTGCACCGCTTGCGGTAATTTTTACACCCACAGTTTCTCCTGGTGTCCCAGGAGCCGTCACCTATTACTGGGATTTTGGAGATGGCTATACCTCTACCCTTCAGAATGCCAATCATAGCTATGCAACCAGTGGGGTTTATACTCCTAAAGTGACGGTCACGAATAGTAAAGGCTGCAGTACCACGTTGATTTCCAGCAATAGCATTTCCGTATTGCCAAAGCCAACCGGATCGTTCAGTGTTTATCCAAGCCGGAATTGCAGCTTGCCGGCTTCTGTAGCTTTTACGAATGCGATAACCGGAAATGGTCCGTTTACGATCAACTGGAATTTCGGGAATGGAACAGGTTCAGGAAGTAACCCGGTCAATACCTATTACACCGTCGGTCTTTTTTCCGTGACGATGATCATGACGGATGTGAATGGTTGTAAGGATTCTGTCGTACAGCATAATGTAGTTTCAACACAGGCGAATCTGGCGGCATTTACCGCACCGGCCACGGCCTGTGATTCCTCGAATGTGCCCTTCATGGACATGACCCCATCCTCCAGTACCACCCATTGGAATTTTGGGGATGGGACGGGTTGGTCCACTGGATCTCCTACCACGCATGTTTTTAGTAGTCCGGGAACCTATAATGTAAAGATGGTGAGTCTTCTCACAGGAGGTTGCCTCGATACCCTTATCAAGAGTATTGTTATAAATCCCAAACCGGTCGTAGGACTGAGTTATACGTTTCCATGTCCGCCGCCGAGTCAGGTCCAGTTTAATCCTTATTCCAATTCTCCGGGGACTACGTATAGTTGGACCTGGACCAGTGGGGGAACCTCAACGCAAAATAATCCCACGCATTCGTATTCCACTGCAAGGATCGATACGGTAATTCTTGTTGGTACGTCTGCATTGGGTTGCACGGATACGGTGGAAAACGATTCGGTGTTTGTCTATGATGCGCCCTTATTGACGAGTTCCAATCCGTATAAGGGCTGTATACCGGTAAATGCGATTATCAACACCGGTGTTTATACGACAATTCCATGCGCACCATGGAATTTGCAGCCTTGTCCTGCACCCTATCCCTTTCCGATTACCTCCTATTCCTGGATCATTGACGGCGTTCTCAGTGGAACCAGCTCCAATAATGTTCACGATACCTTCCGGACCCCAGGCCCACATATTATTACTGTAACGGTCACGACAAGTAATGGATGCACGCTTCATGATACCCTGCACATCAAAGTTGGAACCCCCGTACCCCCAAGTTTTACGGGTGGGCCGGATACGGTTTGTGTCAAGGTTCCCTTGCATTTTACGAATACCACCAATGATACTGGTATTTCCTACCTCTGGGATTTTGGAGATGGAACCTTTGCCCAAACCTATAATGCCGATCAGTTCTATACGGTTCCCGGGACTTACACCGTCAAATTGACTTCTGATTATAATGGATGCGAAGATTCTATTTCAAAATTCCACCTGGTAACCATTCTACCTTCGGATGCGCATTTTAGAGATTCCATTTACTGTTACCCAAGTACTACGGTAAGTTTTGTCAATACCTCAATCGGAGCTACTTCCGCATTCTGGACTTTTGGGGATGGAAGCCCGTCTTCATCCGCCCTTTCTGTGGTACATACGTATCCTGGACCGGGCGTGTATAATGCCATGCACATTACCTACAACAATATCTATGGTTGTCGGGATACGCTGACGGATTCGATTCATATTGTGCCCATATCATTAGCTTTCGCCGCCAGTGATACCACCCTTTGCCAGGGAGATACCCTTCATCTTCAGGCAACTTATTCAGGTCCACCATTAGACTACATGGGCTGGAATATCAATGGATTCCATGATATTAGTGATCCCAGTATCAAGTTTCATAAGGATACGGTTATTAGTGTCACCGGATTCCAGAGTATTCAATTATACATTTCAACCGATAATCACCGATGTATTGATAGCACGGTAAAGACCAATTATGTCATTGTATCGCATCCTCAGGCAGCTTTTGCCCCGGATGTCACTGTTGGCTGTGTGCCCTTGACGGTAAAATTTAGCGACAGCACCCGTTACACACCCGGAACTGCCCGGGGTTCCATTTTCTGGATCTTTGGAAATGGCGATACGGCGACCAGTAGTAATGCGACCCGGAATGATGTCTATACGGCTGCGGGGTTCTACAATGTAAAAATGGTGGTGAAGGATTGGAATGGTTGTCCGGATTCGGTCGTGCACACCCAACTCATTGAAGCCCGAAAACCAAGTGCCTTGTATCAGGTTAGTTCGCCGAACGGATGTGTCAACGCCCCGCTGACCTTTAATAATTTCTCTGCGGGTGCCACCTTCCTGAATGTCAAATGGTTTTTCGGGGATGGGGATAGTTCAACAGCCCATTTTACGGTAAGTCATATTTACCGGGCACCGGGGGTTTATAATGCCCGTCTGATTGTATTTGATTCTACCGGTTGCAGTGATACAATGGTCAAGCCAATCACTGTGACGCAACCACATGCCCAGTTTAACCTCAGCGATACCCTGGCAGTTTGTCCACCCCTGATCGTCAGCTTTACATCGACCTCTACCAGTGCCAATTCCTATGCCTGGAATTTCAATAATGGCGGATCCGCTGCGATTCCAAATCCGGTGAGCACGTTTTCTGCTCCGGGTATTTACAATGTTCGCTTGATCATTACGGATCCGGCCGGCTGTCAGGATACGGCCTATGCAAAGGTCAGGGTACTGGGATATGCCGGTGCTTTCAGCTTCGGGCCGATGTCCGGTTGCAAGCCGCTCACCGTTAACTTTAATTGCGCTATTTCCAATGCACCCAATATTGTCTGGGATTATGCAGATGGATCTACGGCTCCCGGTATCGGACTGACTTCAACGCATACCTACAATGTCCCTGGCGCTTATGTCCCCAAACTGATCTTTGCAAATACTACCGGTTGCAAAGCCTCGAGTGTAGCCATCGATACGATCAAAGTCGATGGGATTATTGCGGGCTTCAAAGTGCTGCCACCCTGTGAGAAAACAAACTTGCAGCTGTTGGATACCTCTTACAGCTACTTTTCGCCACTAAAGGATTCCCATTGGGACTTTGGGGGCATGGGCATCGCCACTGGCAATCAGGTGAATCATATGTATGCCAATGCCGGTACCTATGCCGTAACCCTGATCTCCACCAATGCCCAGGGTTGTAAGGATACGCTTACCAGCAATCTGACTATTTTCCCCTTACCGAAGGTCCGGGCGATGGATGATACCAGTCTTTGTGTTCCGGATGGGATTTCCCTGGGAGCAAGTGGTGCAAAAACCTATACCTGGAGCCCTGGGATGAGCCTAAGCTGTACGAATTGTCCTAATCCGATTGCCTCGCCAACCGTTGCTACCAGCTATGTAGTTACAGGTACGGATAGTAATGGTTGTATGAATAAGGATACCGTAAGGATCGGGATACAGACTAAGACGACATTTGTTACCTCCGGTAATGCAGAGATCTGCCTGGGGGACAGGGTGAAGCTACTGGTAGCCGGGGCCACTATCTATAGCTGGACCCCGGCAGGAAGTTTGGATGATCCAAACAGTGACGCCCCGTATGCCAGTCCGAATGTGACGACCACCTATGTCATCACCGGCAAGGAAGGCTCCTGTGCGGTGGATACGCATATGGTAACAGTGGTGGTGCACCCGATACCAACCGTGGATGCGGGTGGTAATTTGAAAGTGATTGCGGGTCGAGGGGTACAGCTACAGGCGAGTGGTAGCGGGATTACGCGTGTAGTCTGGGATAATGATTCGACCCTGTCGTGTACCACCTGCTTTGGTCCGATAGCCAAACCAAGGCAGACCACAACCTATCATATCAAGGCGTATAATGATTTTGGCTGCAGTACACTGGACAGTGTCACGGTAACGGTCTTGTGTGATGGCAGCCAGTTGTTCATACCGAATACTTTTTCGCCGAATGGCGATGGGAATAATGATCATTTTTTTGCAAGAGGCAATGGGATCAATAACCTTAAATCGATGAGGGTATATAGTCGCTGGGGGGAATTACTGTACGAGCGGCTGAATGTTCAGGTCAATGATGAAAGTGCAGGCTGGGATGGGACGCATAATGGGCGGATCCTGAATCCGGATGTCTTTGTGTACGTGATTGAAGCGACCTGTGATAGTGGGGAGCCGATCCTATTCAAGGGGGATGTGACGCTGATAAAATAATTTGGTAATTTGGTGATTTGGTGATTTGGTGATTTGGTGATTTGGTGATGGGGACCTCCTTCGTGCTTTGCACTGCGGCGGCCAAGGGAGCCGATATTCTTCAAGGGGGATGTGACCCTGATAAAATGATTTGATGATTTGGCGCCATCCTGTAGGTCAACACCATGGGTGAGCAGCAACATATACAGCGACCGTCCACAGCGACTTTGTCCCCGCCATTCGGCGGGACAGGCATTCTCGGAGAGAATCTGTTGTGTTGCAGCGACCGTTTACAGTCCATATTCACAATAACCTTGTAAATGGTATTTGGCATTCAACTCGTGCTGGGAAATAAAACAGATTCCCTCCGGGAATGACAAAGTTTGGGGCAACACCTTTGGTCAACATCTTTGGTCAACACTAGTATACCACAGCAACCGTCCACAGCGACTTTGTCCCCGCCATTCGGCGGGACAGGCATTCAGGAGGAATCTGTACATTCCAATCACAGCGACCGTCCACAGCGACTTTGTCCCCGCCATTCGGCGGGACAGGCATTCTGGAAGAATCTGCAATCGAATCCTCCAAGCAATCGAGTTCCCCTTCCAGCCCTTGAAGATCATCGTAATAGATTCTTACAGAATCACAAAGTTTGGGTCAACACCATAGGTCAACACCATAGGTCAACGCCTTGGGTCAACGCCTTGGGTCAACACCATATTAACCACAGCGACCGTCCAAATCGACTTTCCTTGCGTGCCCGCCGTAGCACAGCGAAGGAGGGCGTGCCATAGCCTTTGGCGAAGGCCTTTCTTCACTATGCTACGGCGGGTGAGAAGGGTGTCATTCTCGGAGAGAATCCGTTGTGTTTTAGCAACAGTACACAGCGACATTGTCCGGAGGGAATTCGTTGTGTTGTAACAACCTTTCAGAAAAGGCATTCAATTGATGTTGGGAAATAACACAGATTCCCTTCGGGAATGCCTGTCCCGCCGAATGGCGGGGACAAGGTTTGGGTCAACGCCTTGGGTCAACGCCTTCTCTCATGTAACTAACACAGATTCCTCCTGAATGCCTGTCCCGCCGAATGGCGGGGACAAAGTTTGGGTCAACACCTTGGGTCAACGCCTTGAGTCAACACCAGCTCTCATGTAACTAACTTAATGATCAATAAGTACCTGGTTCAGTGCATCATGTGGTCACAGTATTAACATTAAATTGTCATAACAGAAAATTGCAATGGTCCATATGCCTTAAAATCAATAGGTTCTAATTTTAAGAATGCGCCAATTGGATTACAACCCATCTAAAATATAATAAAACCTTCACTTTTGCCCTATCTTTCAGGCCCATTTACCCGTCTTTGCTAGAACCCATGGATTTCTTATGAGTGCTGGACTCCGAGCAAGAATTTTTTTTACCATTTTATTGCTCCTGGGAGTTCAGGGTTTGCATGCGCAACTTAATGCGGCATTCACCTGGTCACCACTGGATGGTTGCGCCCCTCAGGCAATTCAGTTTACCAGTACCTCCACCGGAAGCATCAGCGCCTATAGCTGGAATTTCGGGAATTCTACGGCGCCATCAGCCCTTCAGAATCCGGCGTCTACGTATATCAATCCCGGAACCTATACCGTAACACTTACCATAACGGGTGCCTCCGGTTCTAAATCGGTTTCGCATACCATCACTATTTACCCGCCTCCCACGATCAGTTTCAGTTTTTCGCCCTCCTCCGGTTGCGCGCCACTTAACGTCAGTTTTGTACCCAGCGTAACACCCGGTGTTAGTGGTCCGGTCACCTATGTCTGGGACTTTGGTGATGGGTTTACCTCTGGATCTCAAACGACTTCGCACAGTTATAATACCGGGGGTGTTTATCCCCCAAAATTGACCGTCACCAATAGCAAGGGCTGTGCAACTACTCTTATATCCAGCAATTCAGTGACTGTTTATGCCCTACCGGTCATTTCATTCAGTGCGTATCCCACAAAAAATTGCTCCCTGCCGGCTGCCGTGGGTTTTTCCGGCAGCATAACGGGAAACGGACCTTTCAGCTCCTCCTGGGATTTCGGTGATGGAGGATCAAGCAGCCAGGCCAATCCAAATCACACCTATAATGGTGCCGGCACCTTCAGTGTGAAACTGACCGTGACAGATGTCAATGGTTGTACGGACTCCCTGAAGATTCCGAATTATATTTCCACACGGGCCAGTATTGGCAATTTCAGCGGTCCCTCAGCTGTCTGTGCAGCAAGATTATATGGCTCCGGCTCCAGCACGTATCTCTATCCCCTGGCAACTTTCACGAACACGACTCCCAGTACCAACATTTCTGCCACCTACTGGAATTGGGGAGATGGTCATACGGATACGGGTTTGGTCAGCAGTCATGGATACACCACGCCGGGAACCTATACCATAAAAATGAGCACCAATATCGGGGGCTGTATCGATACCATATCCAAGCAGATCGTCGTAGGGCCTATTCCAACGATCGGATTTACGCATACACCGGTACCCAATTGCAGGCCACCGGTCACCTTTAATTATTCAGCTTTTGGTGCCAGCAGTTACCAGTGGGCCTGGCAGACGACTGGCGGTAGTTCAAGTTCTGCAACACCTTCCCATACCTATAATTCAGCGCCCCTGATCGATTCCATTATTTTGGTGGGGACCAGTGGTACCGGCTGTATGGATACCCTGAAGGTAGCGGATACTGTTTATGATATGACCGTCGGTTATCATGGACCTATCCATGGTTGTGCCCCTTTTACTTTTACCAGTGAAGCCATCCTGCACAGTCAGTTTGGACCAAATGGCTATTACCCGGCCCCGGTGGTTTCGGTCACCTGGGACTTTGGGGATGGTACCAGCTCTGCATCTGCGATACCGACACATACCTATAATAATCCGGGAACCTATCCCCGGGTGGCTACCATTACTACTTCGAATGGATGTGTAATTCATGATACCGTCCTGATCCATGTAGGTGGACATGTAATCCCTTCCTTTACGGTTCCACCCGGAGGGATCTGCCCGAAAGTCCTGGTAACCTTTACCAATACCACCGTACTTAATCCTGGGGCTGTAGTGGGATTTACCTGGGATGTAGGTCAGGCCTATACCCTGATCAATAACCGGGATGCCATTACCGCTTTTGTCCGGCCGGGTACCTACGATATCAAGCTTTATGCCGATAGCAATGGATGTGTGGATAGCTCGGTTTGCGTGGCATGTATGGTGATCAACCCCTCCAATGCCAATTTTACGGATTCGAATTATTGCTCCCCCAATAGTACCACGGTTGCCTTTACAGATAGTTCTATAGGGGCCACCATGCATTATTGGACCTTTGGCGATGGAAATAGTTCACCCGCTGTCTCCCCGGTGCATACCTATGCCAGTGCAGGCAATTATACCGTGACGCTGATCACCAGCAATAGTACCTATGGGTGCCGGGATACTATGACCCAATTGGTCCGTGTGTCCGTACCCCAAACTTCGTTGACGGCACTGGATACCTCGCTTTGTCTGGGTGATACCCTAAGATTGATACCCAACTTCAGCGGAGGCCATCCATATAAGTATATCTGGTTCATCGACAATTTGAATACCCAGGTTGACAGTTTACTTACCGGTGTTTATTTCGTCATGAGTCCTCCCACACTTACCAATCCATTCGGGATCAACAATCCGATTGGATATCATTCGGTGAAATTGGTGGTCAATTCCATCAACACCGGAGCGGGAAATTGTCTGGATTCCTTTAGTCGGAATAATTACGTGATCGTCTCGAAACCAGATCCTGGATTTACCGCATCGCCTATCGTTGGATGTAGTCCCTTGCAGGTAACCTTCTCCGATACCAGTCATTTTACACCCGGAACGCAATCGGGTAGTCGGTACTGGTGGTTTGGAGATGGGGATACGGCTTTGAATAATTCCGTAACAAGTACCCATATTTATCAGACCCAGGGATTTTATAGTGTCAAGCTCAAGGTGACCGATTGGAATGGTTGTTCAGATTCGGTCACGAAATCAAATTATATAGAGGCCCGCAAACCAAGTGCCACCTTCCAGGTTTCTTCTCAGAATGCCTGTGCTGGTAGCCCCTTGAATTTCTCCAATCTTTCTGCGGGAGCCACTGCATTAATTTCCAATTGGTATTTTGGAGATGGCGATACCTCCAAACTCACTTTTGGTGTCAGTCATATTTACAAGACGGTCGGTGTTTATAATTGCAGACTGGTGGTATTTGATTCAACCGGCTGTACCGATACTATGAATCTGCCGATTACGGTTACGCGTCCGATAGCTGCTTTTACTTTGAGTGATACCATTGCTGTCTGTCCGCCATTGATCGTGAATTTTACCTCCAGTTCGACTAATGCATCCAGCTATTCCTGGAATTTCGGCAATAGTGGTACTGCGGCGATTGTAAATCCGGTAAGTACCTTTTCCGCACCAGGCGTATATAATGTTCGCCTGATCGTAACGGATCCGAATGGGTGCCCGGATACAGCCTTTGCAAAGGTTAGGGTACTTGGTTATGCCGGCGCCTTTACCTATGGACCGGTTAACGGCTGCCATCCCCTGGTGGTCAACTTTAGTAATAATATTTCCAATGTGCCGAGTTTCCTTTGGGATTTTGCCGACGGAACAATTATTCCCGGGTCAGGTTCAACAGCCTCGCATACTTATTTAAGTCCGGGTGCTTATGTGCCGAAGGTGATTTTCTCCGATAACATCAGTGGTTGTAAAGCTTCCAGTGTTGGAATTGATACTATCAAAGTGGATGGGATTGTTGCAGGCTTTAAAGCATTGCCACCTTGTGAAAAAACCAACTTGCAACTGGTGGATACCTCCCACAGTTTCTTTTCAGCACTGAAGGACTCTCATTGGGACTTTGGAGGCATGGGTATTGCCACCGGCAATCCGGTCAATCATATGTATGCTAATGCCGGAACCTATGCCGTAACCCTGATCTCCACGAATGCCCAGGGTTGTAAGGATACACTTACCAGCAATCTGACCATTTTTCCATTACCAAAGGTCCGGACCATGGATGATACGAGTCTTTGTGTTCCGGACGCACTACCGCTGGGTGTCAGTGGTGCGCAAAGTTATAACTGGAGCCCCGCACTGAGCCTGAGCTGCACGGCTTGCACCACACCTATGGCATCACCTACGGTGCCTACCAGTTATGTGGTTACGGGTACGGACAGTAATGGCTGTATGAATAAGGATACCGTGCGGATCGGGATACAGACCAAGACGACATTTGTTACCTCGGGTAATACCGAGATCTGCCTGGGAGATCGGGTCAAGCTACTGGTAGCCGGTGCCACCATCTACAGTTGGACCCCGCCCGAGAGCCTGGACAGCCCTAATATCGCCGCCCCGTATGCCAGTCCGAAAGTGACCACGACCTATGTGATTACGGGCAAGGAAGGCTCCTGTGCGGTAGATACGCATATGGTGACAGTGGTGGTACATCCAATACCAACGGTGGATGCGGGCGGGAATCTGAAGGCGATTGCCGGGCGAGGGGTACAGCTACAGGCGAGTGGCAGCGGGATTACTCATGTAGTCTGGGATAATGATTCGACCCTGTCGTGTACCACCTGTTTTGGTCCGATAGCCAAACCAAGGCAGACCACAACCTATCATATCAAGGCGTATAATGATTATGGCTGTAGTAGCCTGGATAGTGTCACGGTAACGGTCTTGTGTGATGGCAGCCAGTTGTTCATACCGAATACTTTTTCTCCGAATGGCGATGGGAATAATGATCACTTTTTTGCAAGAGGAAATGGGATCAGCAACCTTAAATCAATGCGGATATACAGTCGCTGGGGCGAATTGCTGTATGAGCGGATCAATGTTCAGGTCAATGATGAAAGTGCAGGATGGGATGGGACGCATAATGGTCGGATCCTGAATCCGGATGTATTTGTGTATGTGATTGAGGCGACCTGTGATAGTGGGGAGCCGATCCTATTCAAGGGGGATGTGACTTTGATTAAGTGATGTGGGGAGCTAAAGCAGATTTTCTACGATGAAAGTTCGGGTCAATGACATGGGTCTATGGGATGGGTGCACCTATTCTGGTACATCCTATGATCGTACTTCCAATGTTCTTTTTGTTCCCGCCATTCGGCGGGACAGGACTTCCCGGAGGGAATCGGTCAGCTTCCATCCTGAAAATCCTCACATCCTGGATATCCTGATTCAGACAGAATATTTCCGGAGAAATTCTTCTTTTTTGCGCACGGATACATCGATCTGTTGGCCATCCTGCATTTCCACATAGCCCCCTCGTCCTTTGTGATAATGTTTCACAAAATTGATGTTGATGATATAGCTATTATGGATCCGGCAGAAATTCTTGTCTGAAAGTAATTCCTCAAAATAGCGGAGTGGTTTGGTGATGAGTTCGGGTCGTTTACCCTGGACATTCACCAGGGTATAGTTTCCTTCTGCTTTTAAATAGGTGATGTTGGCCGTGACTTCGAAATAAATCCCATTGATATTGGGAAGGGCAATTTTCTGAGTACCCGTATTCTCCGCTTTTAAATTTCCCAATAATACATTCATTTGTGATTCCGTATGGATCCTTGAAGTTTTATTGATGACCTTCTGGACCGCATCCTTGAGTTCCTGAATATTTACGGGTTTTAAAATGTAATCAACGGCGGCATATTTAAATGCCTTGATGGCATATTCATTGAAGGCAGTAATGAAGATAATTTCGAACCGAATGGGTTTTAATTTGTCAAGAAGATCAAATGCATTTCCATAAGGCATTTCAATGTCCAGAAATACCAGATCGGGTTTGCTAAGCAGGATCATTTCCTGGGCCTGAATCGGGTTTTCTGCACTTCCCAGGACATTCACATCCGGACAATATTCCCGGAGTAATTCCTGTAAGGTGATTACGTTACCTGGTTCATCATCAATAATAAGGCTTTGTATTTTATTCATTTAAACTGGAAATTGTAGGATTACGCGGGTACCCTGCGATAAACCTCCTGGAGTATATAGGTCTTGAATCTCCACATTTATTTTCTTCTCAAAAATATGGTTTAACAAGGAAATCCGTTTAGCGGTAAGACTGGTACCCTTTGATTGATATTCAATGTGTTGAGACGATTTGTAGGAGGCCGATTTTTCCCGGCCAATTCCATTATCACTGACACAGCATACTAAAACGCCCTCTTTCATCGAGAATTCAATATCGACACTGCCATTCTCGACATAACGTAAGCCATGCCGCAACGAATTTTCTACATACGGTTGAATGAGCAAAGGGGGTATTTCCTGGTCCAAAGGCACCTCAGGATCCGCATGGATCGAATATTGAAAGCTGTCGCCAAAACGGAGCTTTTCCATTTCCAGGTACCGCGTCAGGTAAAGGATCTCTTCCTCCAAAGTAATATTGGGCTTATTGGAAATATCCAGGGTTTGCCGGATGAGGTATGCAAATCCCGTCAGGTATTGATTGGCTTTCTCCTTGTTATTCAGGACAATAAATTGCTGAATAGAGTTCAGGCAATTGAAAATAAAGTGCGGGTTCATCTGGGCCTGAAGAGCCTGTTGCTCTAGTTGGGACAGTTGTTTGTCCACTTTATTTTTCTCGATGATCCGGGACTGTTCCAACTTGTTTCTCCGGTTTACCAGGAAAATGGTAAGAAGGGTTGACAGGATTAGAATGAGCAGATAAAACCACCAGGCCCTCCAGTAGGGCGTTGAAATATGCAAATGGAATTGGAGTGTCTGACTCTGGATGCCAAACTTATTGATCGCATACAAGTTCAAAACGTAATCCCCGGAAGGCAGTGTCTTATAATCCAGTTTATTGTCTTTGGTCTGGTTCCAGACCCTGTCCAAACCATCCATCTTATAGTAATAAGTGATATCCCCGGCGGATTTAAAGGAGATGCCCACATATTCTATAGAGAAATTATTATTCTTGTACGAAAAGGAATAATCTTTGGCATTTTTCAAGATGGCATTGTCATTCCTGATATTCAAGACCTTCAGGTTGCAGATGGAATTATCGGAAATTCTGGTTTCATTGAAATAGTTCAATCCTTCAGGAGTAGCCAGGTAAACCGTGCTATCATCAACGTAGATCGCCTCAATATTATCCGTTAGTAATCCATCAATGGTACCTATTTTAACGATTGGCTTTGTTGAATCGGAGAGATCAATTTTATTGAGTCCTTTGTCGGTACCAACATATAAAAATTGATTTTTAATAAAAAGGGATTTGCAGATATTACTACTTAGCCCGGATGAATCATTGATCGTTCTCAGGACGTGGTGGTTTTTGTAGGCCACAATTCCTTCATCATTCGTTGCGATCCAAATGGTCCCATCTGTTGCTGAAAGCATATCATTGATCCGACGACTCAAGGCGAAACTATATTTTCCTAATTGCGTGAAATTCTTCAAAGTATCTAATGCAATCAGGCCATGGGTGGTACCGATATAGTAATAGGGTGCCTGATAAAGCGTTTTGGTAGAACGATCTGCCCAGAGTAATTCCACAACAGCATAAGGATCCATTTGCAGCCTGAACGTTCCACGGCTGCTTGCTACCATAATATGATTCGCATCAATTTCCGAGATACTTTTTACCGGAGCCTCAATAGGTAATAATCGAGGTGCTGCATTATCCTTTAAGAGCAGTGCATATTCATCCAGGCCAAGAACAGCCGACTTATTATGCATTTGTGTGCCGCAATAGACCCGATTATTAAAGAGCGAATAATAAGTAGCTTTAGTTTGCTTAAATTGGAGTTTATGGATTGATTTGTTGTCTTTCTCTAATAGCAAGGCCTGATTATAATTCTGGCCAAAAAGCAATCCATTTTTAAAAGGGACAATGCAGAAAAGTTCCTTTCCAGGTTTGGGTTTTCCAATATTCGTTTCGATGGTGGCAATGGTCTTTGAAGCGAGTTTATAAATCCCGTCGCCCAAGGTCGCAAACCAAATATTTCGTTCCTTGTCCTCAAAGGTGGTACTCACTCTTTTCCCCGAAAGGAAATGATGGGTCAGTTTATTAGCAATGGTATCTAATTCATAAACTCCATTAATTGTATTTATGTAATGCGTTGATAATTGGCTTGGGTATGCATTCCAGCGGATAACTGGGTCTGGACTAAATAATAATCTACTATCCTGACAATTCTTCCTGAACTCAAAACTGTTTTGTTCTATAGGAAATTCTTTCAGCACCTTCCAACCTGTCCCCGTATACATATAATAGTAGTATTTCCCTGAGAAAACGACTAGTGCACACGGCTGTTTTGCATCATACATATTTGGAGTAAGCCGAATTTCACCCCCTGCAAATGGGGACATATCAAGTGGGAAGACCTGATTTTCTTTGTCTAATAAATAGACACTCTTAGTATCATAAATGTATATATTGCCATAATAATCTTCATAGTAATTGGTATGTCCGCTAAATTTTAAATTAATATGCGCACAAACACTATCATTCCTGCTATTGTAAATTTTGCCTTTATAATAGTAACTGACTTCATTGTTGTTGGTACCGATCCAAACACGGTTTTTTGAATCGCAAAAGATATCCAGCACTTCATTGTCTGGCAATCCATCCTTAACCGTAAAATTCGTGAAATGACTTCCATCATAGCGGCAGAGTCCATTTGCCGTTGCAATCCAAATAAACCCATCTAAGTCTTGATTAATGTCATATACGGTCAGTCCGGGTAATCCATCTCGGACATCATAATGCACATAATGGTAATCCTGGCCATGAGCAATACTCTGGAGCAACAAGAAAATGGCACAAAGGATATAGGTTCGCAAGGGTCCGGTTAATATACGAATACAAATGTAACAGGCGGCGTGAAACAGCGTATATGCGAAGCAGGAAGGGTTCAGGGTATCAGGGATCCGGTATCAGGTATCGGGAAAGAGTCGAAAGTAAAATTAGAAAGTCGAAAGCAGTTTTATTGGTGTGGTCCATCCCTGCTCTATCGCACTGTTTCTCGCACTGTTTCCCGCACTGACCCTCCCTCCGCTCCCCGCACTGTTTCCCGCACTGTTTCCCGCACTGACCCTCCCTCCGCTCCCCGCACTGTTTCCCGCACTGTTTCCCGCACTGACCCTCCCTCCGCTCCCCGAACTGTTTCCCGCACTGTTTCCCGCACTGATCCTCGCTCCGCTCCCCGCACTGTTTCTCGCACTGTTTCCCGCACTGTTTCTCGCACTGTTTCCCGCACTGATCCTCCCTCCGCTCCCCACACTGTTTCCCGCACTGTTTCCCGCACTGTATCCCTATGCCTTCAGCTTAATCCCGTCAACGACCGGGATTTGCCGTACCTCCTTGATCTTTCCCCATCCACCCAGCACATTCCGGAGGTTATGAAAACCCTGGCGCTTTAATAGCGAACAAGCAATCACCGACCGATACCCACCTGCACAATGCACATATAGATTATGCTCCAGATCGATCATAGCCAGATGCAGTGGATCCGCCATTTCCGATAAAGGCAGATTGGTAGCACCCTTTACATGGCCGCTGTCAAATTCTGCCGGTTTACGGACATCCATGACTTCCAGGCGATTGTCAAAAGGGATATCCATGGCCAATTCATCCGCCTCAATATCAATGATCAGATCCACGCGTTCATTTGCCTGTTTCCAGGCTTCGAAGCCACCGTTCAGATAGCCCTTTACCTGGCTAATCCCCACACGGGCCAGTCGTGTAATACTTTCCTGCTCCTTACCGGGCATCGTTATCAGGATCAGATCCTGATCAAATGGCAGTAGCGAACCGGCCCATTCAGCATATCGGCCATCCAGGCCAATAGATATAGAATCCGGAACAAAACCCTCCGTAAAAATCCCCGAATCGCGGGTATCTAAAATCCAGGCACCAGCAGCAACTGCGGCTTTAAAATCTTCGACCGATAAGGCCTTGAGCCCCTTTTCCATCACGGCGTCCATAGGCGCGTAACCCTCCTTATTGATCCGGGCATTTAATGGAAAATAGGAAGGGGCCGTAGGGAGTCCGGTGGTAACCGATTTTACGAACGCCTCCTTACTCATATCCGCCAAGGCGTAATTACTAGCTTTCTGAACACCGATCGTACTAAAAGTTTCCGGCCCCAGATTCTTACCGCAACTGGATCCTGGGCCATGTGCGGGATAAACAATTACCTGATCCGGTAAGGTCTTGATCTTCGTCTGCAGGCTGTCATATAATAAACCGGCAAGATCCTCCTTTTCCAGATTGCCACTGAACAAGTCCGGACGGCCTACATCTCCCACAAAGAGGGTATCGCCCGTAAAAATGCAATAGGGAATACCCGACTCATCATTTAAAAGATAACAGGTGCTTTCTATGGTATGCCCCGGAGTATGAAGCGCTTGGATGCTAATCCCACCCAGGTCGAAGCATTCCTTATCCGAAGCCATGTGAAAATCGAAACCAGCTTCCGTCTGAGGGCCATAAACGATTTCAGCTCCGGTAGCCCGGCTTAATTCCAGGTGACCAGAAACGAAATCAGCATGGAAATGGGTTTCGAATATGTATTTGATGGTGGCATTATGTTCCTTTGCCAAAGCAAGGTAGCTGTCAATATCCCGCAGCGGATCGATTACTGCGGCAACCCCGTTATGAGCAATAAAATAGGCAGCTTCACTCAGACAGGAAGTATATAGTTGTTGAACGTACATCTGTATTAGTTGATAATGATTTGGCCCTTATTGGCATACAGATGCTTTATTGCAGCCGATCATGCTGTATTTCTTTCCGGGCATTCTGGCAAAAGTACTATTCCGGGCCACGATTATTTGTGAAAACATGCATATAGTTACTCAATGCCGCCATAGAGCTTTTAAGATCAGATTTAGGATTAGGTCTATAATTATCAGGCAAGGATGCCGGATGCACTGAACTCCAAGCCTTGCCGTAAATTTGAAAGGTATGAGCCCGATCACTGAAGAAGCGGCCTTTCTGGCACGTTATGAAAAATTAAATGATGCACAACGAGTAGCAGTAGACACCATTTACGGCCCCGTTATGGTTATTGCCGGCCCCGGTACTGGGAAGACAGAAGTCTTGTCCATGCGCATCGCCCAGCTGCTTCGCTCGGAGGCCCAGGTGCAGCCCCAGGAAATTCTTTGCCTCACTTATACCGATGAAGCAACCAATGCCATGCGCCGCCGACTGGTCCAGATCATCGGCCCTGCTGCCCATAAGGTTCAGATCTACACCTTTCATGGCTTCTGCAATAGTATTATTCAGGCAGCACCTGAATATTTCAGTAAACGGAGCCTTCAGCCCATCACCGACCTGGAACGGGCTGAAATGCTCTATACGATCCTGGATAGTTTGCCCCCCGGGCATGTTTTGCGCCGCCTAAGTGGCCATGTCTATTTTGATGTACCCCGCCTGAAAAACCTTTTCGATTACATGAAAAAGGAAGACCGGGATCCGGCTACCATCTCCCAGGCTATTGATACCTATATCGCATCCTTGCCTGATGACCCCGAATACCAGTATAAGAACAATGGAAAGAATTACAAGAAAGGCGACCTGAAACAAGCCAAGATCGATGATGAGATCCGCAAGATGGAAGCTACGCGGGCGGCAGCCTACCTTTTTGATACCTACATGGATCGCATGCGGGAGGCCGGGCGCTATGACTTCAATGATATGATCCTCTGGGTACTGCGGGCATTCCGGGAGATACCGGCCCTTTTGCAGCAATACCAGGAACGATTTCAGTTTATCCTCGTCGATGAGTTCCAGGATACCAATGGGGCACAAAGCGAACTCCTGTACATCCTTACCGATTTCTGGGAAGATCCCAATCTGTTTGTCGTTGGGGATGATGATCAGAGCATTTATGAATTCCAGGGTGCCCGTATCCGGAACATTATCGAATTCTATGAAAAGTTTGAGAAGCGCATAAACCTGATCATACTCCGCGAAAACTACCGGTCTTCCCAGCCAATTCTGGACAAAGCAACTCAATCAATCGGGAATAACAGGCAACGACTGATTCATCAGCTGGAGTCATTGGGACTTGACAAGCATATCACCGCTGCCAACGAACGCTTTGTTCAGGGAGCTGAAAGCCTGGTGCCGGTGATTACGCGCTACCCGAATCCCGTACATGAGGAAGCAGACATTGTCATGCGATTGGAGCAACTCCGGAATGCTGGTGTACCCATGCATGAAGTTGCCGTGCTGTATGCCCAACATAAACAGGCCGATAACCTGATGAAGCTGATGGAGCGCAAAGGCCTGCCCTATTGCGTGCGTAAGCCGGTAAATGTGTTGCTGGTACCCCTGATCGAGAATATCATACAGGTATTACGTTACCTGGAAGAAGAGCGGCATAAATCATTCTCAGCGGAAGCCCGGCTTTTTGAAATCCTGCATGCGCCCTGGTATGGCATTGCCCCTACCGACATTGCTCAGTTATCACTTTATATTTCCAGTCAGCGCGGAGAAAAGAAAACGTATTGGCGATTGATACTGGCGCAGCCTTTATTGCTGGAATCTTTGAATCTGCAAACCGTGTCAGCACTGCACCGGATCGGCAAGTGCCTGGATGACTGGCTTCAGAATATTTCTGCGCTAACCCTTCCATTATTGCTGGAAAAGATCGTGTATGAAAGTGGCATCATTGAATACCTGCTTCATAGTAAGGATTCGGTCTGGGATATGCAGGTTCTCTACACCTTCTTCAATTTTGTACGGGATAACTACGAACGAAACCCCAAAGCCAGTCTCAGTGAATTCCTCTCCATGATTGATCGGATGAATGAGGAGCAGATTTCTTTGTCCCTGGAAAAGGTAATCCAGCAGGATAATGGGGTGCGATTCTTTACGGCGCATGGAGCGAAGGGGGCGGAATTTGAGTATGTATTTCTATTGGGTGTCAGCTCGCATTTCTGGGAAAAGAAACGGGGTTATAATAGTGAATTCAAGTTGCCACCAACTATCACAGCTACCCCGGAAAATGAAGAAAGTTCGGCGAAAGAAGAAGTGGCCCGCAGGCTGTTTTATGTAGCGCTCACCCGGGCAAAGAAGCACCTGTATATATCCTATCCGCATCAGGCACAGGATGGCAAGGATCTGACGCCTTCGCTATTCCTGGAGGAGATCAGTACTATCGATCAGCACAAGGTGCATGTGGTTGCTCCGGAAAATATGTTGAGTCAGCTTGGCTGGGCTATGGAACCAGTACCGGAGACCCGCATCGAATTGGCCAACCAGGCCAGTATCGACCGGACTTTGCAGAGCCTGACCATGAGCTATACGAATCTGTCCAAATACCTGAATTGCCCCTTGGCCTTTTATTATGAAAGCATCCTGAAAGTGCCATTTTTAAAGGGAGAAGCGTTGGCATTCGGATCGGCTGTTCACAATGCACTGGAGCGTTTTTTCACGGAGATGAAAGCCCATGACCGCGTATTCCCGGCTAAAGAGGATCTGATCCGTTATTTTGAAGGATACCTGTATTTCGAGGGCGAAAGCCTGCCTGCGCTGGCTTATGCAAGGCGATTGGAGCAGGGTCGGAAGGTCTTATCCGATTATTATGACCGGAATATCCAGCTATGGCCCACATTGGTGGAGATCGAGTATAAGGTCCCCAGGTATAACCTGGAAGGAGTGCCGGTAACCGGTAAGATCGACAAGCTGGAATTGGAAGGAGACACCTGTACGGTGGTGGATTATAAGACCGGTGATCCGGATAAAAGTTCCAAGGCTAATACGGCTCCGCCGGATGATAAGTCCCCGAATGGCGGCGATTACTGGCGGCAAATGGTCTTTTATAAGTTATTGCTGGAGAATGCGCCTGATTCGCGGTGGCGGGTGAGCATGGGGCTCTTTGATTATGTAGAACCTGGAAGGACAAGTGGAGAATACCGACAGATACGGGTACCGGTATTTGAGCAGGATGAACAGATTGTCCGGGCGCAGCTACGGGACAGTTATACGAGGATTATGAACCATGAATTTCATACAGGTTGTGGAAAACCGGATTGTCATTGGTGTAATTTTGCGCGGAAGTATGAGTTAATACGGGCTCCGGAGGCGGTATTTGTAGAAATTGATGATGTATAAAAGCTGTGAATAGCAGGGATCAGGCACTATTGTTGATGGCTTGTTTCGCGTGAAACCGGAGGCTGGGAAAATAGGTTTGTGTAACAAGATTTATGATGCAGGGATTTTCCTAATAGTTTTCCACTACATTTGCCCGCAATCCTTCTAATAAAGTAATTAATATTAAAATATGTTTTGGACCCTTGAACTGGCTTCTCATCTTGAAGAAGCCCCATGGCCAGCGACCAAAGATGAGCTTATTGATTATGCCATCCGATCGGGCGCACCTTTAGAGGTTGTTGAGAACCTGCAGGAGTTGGACGATGAGGGGGAAATCTATGAAGGCATCGAAGATATCTGGCCGGATTACCCCACCCAGGAGGACTTCTTCTTCAATGAGGATGAGTATTAAATAAGGCGTTGAATTTATTTTAGAGAGCGGCTATTCCATTGGGATGGCCGTTTTTTTTGTTTCAGGTAAATGTTTCACGCACCCTTCGACTTCGCTCAGGGACCAGCGATATAGTTGCCCCGTGCCCGCCGTCGCTGCGATCCCTTAATCCTGCAAATCCTGATTCAGACAAATAAGTAGTAGGTGGGGACACCCAACCACGGCAGGAGGAGCGATTCAATCCTGCACATCCCTTAATCCTGCAAATCCTGATTCAGACAAATAAGTGGTAGGTGGGGACACCCAACCACGGCTGGAGGAGCGATT
>Ga0265327_10001370_pt1 | contig 31355 bp, 26 predicted proteins | sample 41621metaG_FD_202089 | JGI IMG/M metagenome (GOLD analysis project Ga0265327, IMG submission 202089) | Rhizosphere microbial communities from Carex aquatilis grown in University of Washington, Seatle, WA, United States - 4-16-21 metaG | ecosystem: Host-associated > Plants > Roots > Rhizosphere...
CGGCACTTACACGGGTGATCCGCACCTTGGACTGACCACACGAGGAGCCTTCCTCGGGTGGAAGTCCAACCAGGAGGTGTGGTGTGCAGTGGAGTCCGGTGTTCGAGTGCTCGGTCGGCCCTGACGGTGAGCGGTCCTATCGGGTCGGCCACGAGCTGGTCGACGAGTTCCTCGAGTTCGCGTCCGTCCGGTGCCGTCCGGCGACGGTGCGGGCCTATGCCCACGACCTGAAGATGTTCTTCGCCTTCGTCGGCAAGCAGCCCGGCGAGGTGACCCCGAAGGACGTGCTCGCCTTCATCGTCGGCCAACAGCGGTCCCGCAACGGTGTCGACAACGTGGTCCGGATGAGCGACGGCAGCTCCGGGCTGTCGGCGGCCACGGTCAAGCGACGCCTGGCTGCGGTGTCGAGCCTCTTCGGCTACCTGGTCCTCCGAGGCGACGCCGGGGTGACGGTCAACCCCGTCCCCCGGGGCATGCCCACCCGCCGGAGCCGCCATCGTGGTCAGCGAGGCGTGCCGCTCGTGAAGGGCGTGCGCCGGCTGCCCCGGATCCTGAGCCCCGACGACGTCGAGGCGTTGCTCGGGGCGTTCCGGACGGACCGGGACCGGGCCATGGCCCAAGCCATGGTGCTCGGGGGCCTGCGACGGAGCGAAGTCCTCGGCCTGCGCCTCTCGGACCTCCTGGTCGGCGAGCGCCAGCTGTTCATCGTCGAGGGCAAGGGCGGCCACCAGCGCCAGGTGCCGATCTCGCCCACGTTCTTCCAGAGCGTCGCCGACTATCTCAACCGAGAACGACCACCCGATGCCGCCACCGACCGGGTGTTCGTGGCCCTGAAGGGACCGAGGCGGGGACAGCCACTGTCGGCCGACGGCCTGGACGAGGTGTTCAGCGCCGCCCGGGCCCGGGCCGGGCTGACGCACGGGACCTGTCACGAGCTGCGCCACACCTGCTTCACCCGACTGAAGGAGGCGGGCATGCCCATCGAGGCCATCCAGGCCATGGCCGGGCACCGGTCGATCGCCTCCACCCGGATCTACCTGCACCTCGGAGGCGACTGGCTGGCCAACGAGTATCGGCGGGCGGCCGAGGCCATCGACGCCCAGGCCGGTGTGGGGGTGGACCAGTGAGCGCCCTGGCCCTGTCACTTCCCGAGCCCGAGCCACCCCTGCGGTCGGCCCACGCTCCTCGTCCGGAGATCACCTGGGGCGAGATCGCCCAGCGTGCGCCCCAGATGGCCTCGACCATGGCCACGTTCCTCGACCAACAAGCCGTGTCGTCCCGGCCCGCCACGGTCGGGGCCTTCGACATCGCCCTGCGGTTCTTCGCCGGTCGGGTCACCGTCTTCGACCCGACGTGCCGGTCGGTGGCCGACGTCGGCCGCCGTCACGTCGAGGACTTCAAGATCTGGCAAGCGGCCCGTCCCGGCAAGCGGGGGAAGCCGCTGTCGACCACCACCATCCGCCACCGGCTGGGCCTGCTGCGGACGTTCTTCGAGCGGATCATCGAGTGGGGCTATGACGACGCCCCGGCCCGGGTGCCGATCTTCCCCGGCGACCTGCCGAAGCCCGACGAGCCGCTGCCAAAGTTCCTCGACGACCCCACCATGGCCAGGTTCATGGCCGCCGTCACGGCCGACCCCAACCCCCGCCGGCGCCTCATGGTCGAGCTGCTGGCCCGCACCGGCATGCGGGTGGGTGAGCTCGCCGCCCTGGAGGACGACGCCATAGTCCAGATCAGCGAGACCTTCTGGCTCCGCATCCCGGTCGGCAAGCTCCACAACGACCGCTACGTGCCCCTGCACCCGGTCCTCGTCGACCTCATCGACGACTACCGGCGCACGAGGGGACCGAGCCGGTCGGGCCGGCTCGTCGACCGGGACGACGGCCAGCCCTTCGACCGCCGGACGATCCACCGCTACGTGGTGGCGGTGGCCAAACGGGCGGGCATCCCGCCGATCCACCCCCACCAGCTCCGCCACACCCTCGCCACCCAGGCCATCAACCGGGGCATGAGCCTGGAGGCCATCGCCGCCCTGCTCGGTCACCGGTCGATGCGGATGACCATGACCTATGCCCGCATCTCGGACCGGACCGTGTCCGACGAGTACTTCCGGGTGACCGAGGCCGTCGAGGCCAACTACGGACGGACCGACGTGCTGCCCGATGATGCGGCCGGGGACAACATGCGCCGGCTGGCCGCCGACCACCGTCGGATGCTCGGGAACGGCATGTGCGCACGGCCTGCTGCCCTCGACTGCTCGTTCGAGTCCGCCTGCGAACGCTGCACCTTCTTCGAGACCGGGCCGCAGTTCGTCCCGATCCTCCGACGCCAGCGGGACCACGCCGACGAACAGGGTCAGACCGGCCGAGTGGTGCTCTTCTCGAAGCTCATCGAGGACGTCGACGGCACCGGCTGACTGTGCTTCGATGATCCCAGGTCCAGGGCTGGCGGATCACCCGTGTAACAACACATCGGGGCGTGTGGAAAGGTTTGTCTGATGAGCATGGTGAGAGCGGGTTGGTCCTGGGCCGAATCACCCGAAGTTGCAGAGATGTACCTGGCAGAGGCAAGGGGCCTTGAGTGGCAGGCGATTGTGCGCGTGCGGTATTTCAACATCGACTACTTCGCCAGTCAGTTTCGCAATGGAGCCCTGAGTGCTCGCTCGATCGAATCAGACGAGGAGTGGGAATCTGCTACCTGGAGGTACCCGGCGTGCGACTCGGTCGACTTCGCCGTAGAACTAGAGACATCGTCGGGGCGGTACTTCACAGTCTCCTGGGACAGCCCCGGACATGTTGAGGGCCTCGGCCTTCGAGAGCTTCGTGCGGTCGGGAATGCCTTCGACGACGACGCCGCCGTGGCTCTCTGGGATGTAACTGAGCGAAGCAACTGGAGTGACCTCATCGGCAAGACCGTCACGGAAGTCGACTTGCACTACCAACCGTGGGGCGGTGATTCAGAGGCCTATTGGTGCGATTGGGTCACGGTTGGATTTGACGGTGCGGAAGTTTCTTTTCTGCTCGCCGATGTTGAAGGAGCTGATTCCGATGTTCCAGTCCCTTCTGCCGACAACGTTGCCGTCGTCTTTAGTCCCGGAACAGTTCCAAGGTGGCTCACCTCGAGATCCGAGTAGAGCTGGCGTTCACCTGCAGCCGAACGCAATGACACCTATCGCCGGCGAGGAGCCGGTCCTCGGATGCCATTAGGGCTCCTGGAGTCACAGCGATTGCTCTGTGTAGACGGACCCGCCAGCTAACTTTCCGGATTGTGGATCTGGACCAATTCGCATCCGCCGTGCATCAGAGCGCTCCCGGCTGGCTAGCCCTGGGAATCCAGTCCGAGCTCATTCCGACGAATCCCGATCATCTGAGCCGAAGCAACTGGGCAGCAGAGCTTCGCCTTGAGAGTCGGATTGCCATCGGCAACTTGACTGTCTGGAAATCTGGCGAGGCTGAATTGGCAGTGACGTATCGCCAGGACCTTTCTGAAGTCCTCCGTCACTACGATCTCTCGGACGAGAGCCTCCTGAGCTGCCTAGACCAGCTCATCGCCTTGATGGCGCACCAGCAAGGCGGAGGACAGCAACCATCTGGCTGACTGCCCCTGATCGCCGGCTCGGTGGCCCTGCACCGCACCACTGGGGCAGGCACGATTCGGTCCCCTGATCCATGATGGACATATGTTCGGCGATTCGGAGGGTTCTCCACTTTGCGTTCGATGCGGCAGGCCTGTCGAGGTTTCGGCGAGCCAGTACGGAGCCTTTGAGCAAATGCACTACGTGTGCTTCCACTACGAGTTTGAGCACGATCCAATCGATGTAGACGAGGAGTGCTCGGCTGGCGGCTGTCCATCAGCAGCAGTCAATCCACACCCCGAGCGACGACCGGAGAACAGGTAGCAGTGGTCAAGGCTCCCTGCCCCTGAACGCCAGTACCGTGAGCTACTTCGGATTCCTCGGGGGGCCGAGCAAGCGACTCAGATTGGGTGAACCTCGCTCCAATGACGCGGCTTCCTCGTTCGTCTGCCACAACGCTGCCCACGATTCATGCACGGTCGACTGGAACCACGTCGTGCCGTCGACGCGCAGTAGGCACAAGTCCTCCGGGAGGTCCGGGTAGTACCAATCGGAGACAGCCGTCGATCTCGACCTAAGCAGTTCGACGGACTGCTCATTGATCACAAACTCGCGAACTTCAGCCGAGCGCCGGGAAAGTCTCGTTCCAGGCCATTCGTCTCTGGTTGCAATGCCGGTCGTGAAGGGGCTCAATGCGTCGAGGAAATTCAGCCCCACGTTGCTCAGTGACGCCCGGATGACGACGAGTCCTCCGGAACAGAGCATGGACGCTCTCTGAAGCAGTTCGAGGTAGGCAGCTCCTCCTACGGGCCATTCGAGGTCGTAGATGCGCCGAGAATCGGTCAGCTTGTCGTTCATGCCCTCTTCGTGTCCGGTGTCGTCCGCCACCAGGCGATCATCTCACCCGACCTCCTGGGTGACCATCCCTGAACGCCGGGTCGGTGATGCCCTGCTCCGGCGCTATGAAAGGTCGCGGAATGCCGACGGTGGTACCCATAGCGATGGATCCGCAAAGGAGTAGCTCAAGCGAGTTCCAAGAACTTCCGCCGTCTTCTCTTTGAAGAGAAGAATCCAATGGCGGAGATCCGCCCTCGCGCCCGGCGTGTACCGATGATGGACACTCGCCACCCGCTCGAGTTCCTCGATCCACCGACTGTAATGAACCTCACCGGCCCAAAGACAGCCGTTCAATCCCTGATTCCAAAGTCGGTGTCCAGACACCCCCTCGTCATTTGGGGGGCCCAACCACACTCCGTCGCAACCATCGACTCGGATGACTACGAGACCCTTACCTAGGTCGTCGAAGTGGGGACCAACAATCAGGGCGGCTTGCCGGTCCTCCTGAATCAGGAGGGGGTCGGATCCGTTTGGGTCCCACCTGACACCAATATCGAAGGGTACGACACGCTCATGCTCACCGGGCACCAGCCAAGTCTGTCATTGCGTTGAGCTGTCCCCACAACGCCGAGATGGGGAGCTGCTACGCGCTGACTACTCAAGCTCGAGTCTTCATGCGGACTGAGGACGCGGGCGCACTGGCGCGCCGCCGAATGGCGGCTTGCCCTCGAGGTCCAGCGCCGATTCCCTGACACCGTTGGTCTTCCGCCGCGCTCGGTATGCGGCCTGTCGTTCGGCCGGCGTGGCGTAGACCCGTTGCCGCCCGGCGCCGTCCCTCCGACCACCCCATCCGCGACCAACTTGGGGGCCGTCACTGGTGAGGTCCGATTCCGCAGCGGAGGGGACCTGGGTGTCCGACTCGTGGCCCACCGGTTCGGGCGTTGACGAGGCGGCCCGTCGCTCGCGCCTGCGCCGGCTGGCCCTACCCATGCCCGGAACCTATGACCCGGCTGTCACGTTCCTCGGACGGGAATGTTCGGATGGGTGGCTGCCGCGCTGGCGGCGGCAGCCACCCATCGCATACCGGACGGCGTCGGAGCCCGGTCCTCCGGCGTTACGGATTCAAGATCCGCCACCATCCACGTCGCGCGATCGTTCCAGGTCAGCCCGGGGCCGGGGTGTGTGACGACTTCCTTTACAAAGATCTAGGGGAGGGGAGAGGCAATATCGACAATCCGTGATACCCTGACCTGGTGACGACCGCACAGGCGCCGACAGCCGGCAGCCTCCTCCGGGAGGCCAGACGCAGCTCGCGCCTGACCCAGAAGGAACTCGGGACGCGGGCCGGGGTCGCCCAGAGTGTGATCAGCGCCTACGAGTCCGACCGTCGAGAGCCCGCCCTGTCGACGCTCGTCCGCCTAGTCGCCGCCACAGGGAACGATCTGACTCTCGGCCTCGAGCGGCGACCGTCCGCAGAGCTCGGGCTGCCCGACAGTCCCCTCGGTCGTCGACTGCGGCGTCATCGTGCCGCCCTTCGGGAGTGTGCTGAGCGACGTGGGGGCACGAACCTCCGGGTGTTCGGCAGTGCGGCTCGTGGCGAGGACGACAGCACGAGTGATGTCGACCTCCTGGTCGATCCCCCGGCGGACATCACTCTGGTCGGCCTCGGCCAGCTCCGATACGAACTGGAACAGATCCTCGGTGTCCGGGTCGACCTCGCGACACTCGACAGCCTCCGGCCAAACGTCCGAGCCGAGGCCGAGCGCGACGCCATCTCGCTGTGAGCCGACACGACGACGAACGCCTGGCGGACATCCTCACCGCCATCGCCGCGATTCGTGAGCACCTCCTACGGGGCGACCTCGACGACGGACTCGTCTTCGACGCAGTGCGCATGCGCCTGGTCGAGATCGGCGAAGCGGTCAAGGACGTGTCGCCGGAAGGCCTGGTCGCCGAGCCGGACATCCCCTGGCAGGGCATTGCCGGCATGCGCGACTGGTTGGCCCACCACTACTTCGACACCTCCCATGCGATCATCCAGCGCACGATCGACGAGAACCTGCCGGCCCTCGAGGCGGCAGTGCGGCGGATGACCGGCTCCTGACGGAGGCGGCACCGGTTCGCCTATCCGACCCGGCGCACGCCCGCCAGCACCTCGTCGACGGCATTGCGGGTCTCGTCGTCGCTGTCGGGCCACAGGTGACCGTAGGTGTCGAGGGTCTCCATGGCTGACTGGTGACCGAGCCGGCGCTGGACGGTCTTCACCGAGCAGCCACGGCTGATGAGCAGCGATGCGTAGAAGTGGCGGAGGTCGTGGAACGTGGCCCATTGCGGCAGGTCGGCCTTCCGGGCTGCCCGATGCCACATCTCCCCGGCCGGGCTGCGGCGCAGCGGTGAGCCGGCGGTGTTGGTGAAGACCAGGTCGGCCCGGCCGCTCCGGTAGCGGCCGAGGTGCTCGGCCAGGGCGTCGCCGACCACGTCGGGGAGCGGCACGGTACGGAACCCGGCCTTGCTCTTGGGCGGTCCGAACTCGGGTACGCCGGCCCGGGCACCGACGAGCTGCCGGTCGACCCGCAGCTGGCGGTGGAGGAAGTCCACGCGGTCGACGGACAGCCCGAAGCACTCGCCCTGACGGAGCCCGGTGCCCGCAGCAAGCACGATCAGGGCCCGGTAGCGGTCCGGGCACGCCTCGGCCATGGTCGCGACCTGCTCCACCGTCAGCGGGAAGACATCACCGTCCGCCCGCTTCGGCAGGGCGATCCGGTTGCACGGTGAAGCGGCGATCAGCTGGTCGCCGACGGCCGCCTTGAAGATGGCGGCCACCCAGCGGTAGACGACCTCGACCGAGCCTGGGGCGAGTACGTCGCTCCGCCCCCGCACCCAGGCCTGGATCTCGCTCCGGCGGATCGATCCGAGGGTCCGGTGCCCGAGCACCGGATAGGCGTGGAGGCGGAGGTAGCTCTCGGCCTGGGCCGCCGTGCTCGGCCGGTGGACCTGTCCGGAGCGCCACGCCTCGGCGTAGTCGCGGAACAGGGTCTTCCCGCCAGCGGGGTCGACGTAGCGGCCCTGGGCGAGATCGCCCCGGATCGAGTCAAGGAAGAGCTCAGCCTCTCGCTTGCGTCGGAACTGCTTCGTCTTCTGGGGCCCGTTCGGGTGCTCCCGCCAGCGGGCGCGGTACCGCCCATCCGGTCGTCGGTCGATGCTCGCCACGGTGTCCTCCACTCCTCGTGCACCACGTGGTGCGACCTCGCACTGGGGCTTCGATCCGTCCTTGAAAAGTCCTCAATAAGTCCTCAGGTCCTCAAAAAGTCCTCAGAATTTGAGGACTAAATCGGACAACGATGGACAACGATGGACAACAACGGACAAACGAAAGCCCAGGTCAAAGGCCATAAATGGCACTCTAACGAGGGAGTGTGACGGTGAGCCGGCCTGTAGGCGGGATTCTGTGCGTCCCTTGCGGGACGTGGTGGCCATCCATCTGAGCGGTCTACCTGGGGGTGGCGCCCGTTGCCGGGCGCCGGACGGGCCGCCCACGCCCCCTGTTCGACCTTGCTCCGGGTGGGGTTTACCGAGCCGACCGGGTCACCCCGGTCGCTGGTGCGCTCTTACCGCACCGTTTCACCCTTACCTGTGCGCACCCGTGCGGGTGCGCCATCGGCGGTCTGTTCTCTGTGGCACTGTCCTGCAGGTCACCCCGACTGGCCGTTAGCCAGCACCCTGCCCTGTGGAGTCCCGACCTTCCTCGACCCGAGGCCCTCGGGGTTGCCCCGTCGGACCCGGGCCGCGACCACCCGGCCGGCTCACCGTCGTTCCCCATCGTCCCACAGCGGTGGCACCCCGGTCACCAGGACCTCCTCTCGACCCTCAGCGGTCCGCAGGGGCCGACCCACCCGGGTTCTATCCTGGCCCCGTGTCCCTCGATGCGCGAGTCCGACGGCTGGTGGCCGAGCACTCGGGTGGCGACGCGCTCAGCGTCTCCCAGGTCTACGATCGGGTCGACCGGGCCGTGCGGGGCGCCTTTCCCGAGCAGGTGTGGGTGACGGGCGAGGTCCGGTCCATGAAGGTCCTCACCAAGGGCCACTGCTTCCTCGACCTGGTGGACCCGGCCCGGGCCGACGATCCCTCCGCTCCGATCCTCGGAGCCAAGTGCTGGGCCGGCACCTGGCGCAGCGTGCGCATGTCTCTCGACCGCCTCGGCATCACCCTCGAGACCGGCATGGTCGTCCGGGTCCGTGGCGATGTCGGGCTCTACAAGGCCCGGGGCGCGGTCGACTTCACCGTCCGGGAGATCGACACTGAGGCGCTCATGGGCAAGGTGGCGGCCGAGCGGGCCCGCCTCGTCCAGGCGCTCGTCGAGGAGGACCTCTACGACCGCCAGCGCCGGCTCGCCCCGGCCGTCCTCCCGCTCCGGGTCGGCCTCGTGGCCAGCCCCGGCACCGAGGGCTACCACGACTTCCTCGGCGGACTGCAGGGCTCAGGGCTGGCCTTCGACGTCACCGTCGCCCCGACCGCGGTGCAGGGCAAGGCCGCCCCGGCCCGCATCGCCGCCGCCATCCGTGACCTGGGGCGCCGCCCGCTCGACGTCGTGGTCGTGGTGCGCGGTGGCGGGTCCAAGGCCGACCTCGCCGCCTTCGACCAGGAGGCCGTGGTCCGGGCCGTGGCGACGTCACCGGTGCCGGTGTGGACCGGCATCGGCCACACGGGGGACCAGTCGGTGGCCGACGAGGTGGCCCACCGGGCCTGCATCACCCCCACCGAGTGCGGGCGCGAGCTCGCCGGGCTGGCCCTCGACTACTGGCGTGGCGTGGAGGAGGCGAGCGACTATCTGGCCCGGTCGGCGCAGGCCCAGCTGCACCAGGCCGAGAAGGTGCTGGCCGTCCACCAGCGGTCGGTGTCGACGGGGGCCCGCAACCAGCTCGACCGCCACCGGGAGGGGCTCGGCCACCGGGCCCGTCACCTGCGCACCGTGGTGCGTGGCCAGGTCGACGCTCGCGCCACCCGCCTGGCCTCGGCCGCCTCGTCCTGCGCGGCGTGCGTGCAACGGGCGGCCCGCACGGGGGAGGCCGACCTGCTGGCCCGCTCCCGTCGGCTCGCCGGCCTGCCCGCCCGCCGCCTCGAGGTGGAGGAGCTGCGGATGGGTCAGCGCTCCCGCCTGCTGACCGCCTACGACTACCACCGCCAGCTCGAGCGCGGCTACTCGGTCACCCGTGCCGCCGACGGCACCGTGCTGCGCTCGGTCGGCGGCCTGGCGCCGGGCACGGCGCTCGTCACCCAGCTCGCCGACGGCACGGTCGACTCGACGGTGTCCGGCACCACCACCCACGACACGACGGAGGGAACGGACTGATGGTCACCGACAACGGAGGGGACGGGGCGGACGCCCCGGTCGCCGGCCTGAGCTACTCGGACGCCGGCGCCGAGCTGGACGAGATCATCGCCGAGTTCGAGACCGGGGTCGTCGACGTCGACCGGCTGGTCGACCAGCTCGAGCGGGCCACCGAGATCGTGGACGAGCTCGACCGCCGCCTGCGCCGCACCCGGATGCGGGTGGAGGAGCTGGTGCCCCGCCTCGAGGCCATCGGTCGCGACGAGCCACCAGCCGACGAGGAGCCGCCGGACGACGACACCTTCGAGGACGCCGAGTCGGACGCCCTCTTCTGAGGGGCTGTCAGGAGATGTTGCGGCCCTGGTCCTCCCAGTAGGGAGCACGCAGCTCGCGCTTCAGGACCTTGCCCGACGGGTTGCGGGGCAGGGCGTCCACGAAGTCGATGGAGGTCGGGCACTTGTAGTGGGCCAGCCGGCCACGGGTGGCCGCCATGATGTCGGCGGCCAGGGCCTCGCGCTCGTCGGGCGACCTCCCCTCGTCGGGACCCGCCACCACGATGGCCTTGACCGTCTCCCCCCACCGCTCGTCGGGCACCCCGATGACGGCGGCATCGGCCACCCCGGGGTGGGCGAGGAGCGCGTTCTCCACCTCGGCCGGGTAGACGTTCTCCCCACCCGACACGATCATGTCCTTGATCCGGTCGTGGAGGAACAGGTAGCCGTCCTCACTCAGCCAGCCGGCGTCGCCCGTGCGGAACCAGCCCTCGGCGTCGAGCACGGACGCCGTCTCGTCGGGCTTGTCCCAGTAGCCGAGCATGTTCTGGTCGGACCTGGCCATGACCTCGCCCACCGCACCGGCCGGCAGTGTCTGCCCGGTGGCCGCGTCCACGATGCGCAGCTCGACGTGGGAGAAGGGGCGGCCGGCCGAACGCAGCAGGTTGGCGCGGGGCCCGTCGGGGTCGTGGTCCTCGGGCATCAGCGAGGTGATGGCGCCGGTCGTCTCGGTCAGGCCGTAGACCTGGGCGAACTGGCAGCCCAGCGCGGCGATGGACTTGACCAGCACGTCCTCGCTGATGGGTGCTGCCCCGTAGTAGATGGTGCGCAGCGAGCTCACGTCGGTGCCGGCAAGCTGCGGCGTGGCCAGCAGGAACATCAGCACGGCGGGCACCACGAACGCATCGGTGATCCCGTGGGTCTCGATGACCCGGAGGATCTCGACCGGGTCGATGTCCCGGACGATGACCGAGTGGCCACCACGGGACATGCCCGACAGCGCCCACCCGGTGCCGCCGATGTGGAAGAGCGGCATGGCCACCATCGACACGGTGGACTCGTCGATCCGGAAGACCTCGACGGCGCCCCGCAGGATGGTGGACAGGTTGCGCCCGGAGATCATGACGCCCTTGGGCAGCCCCGTCGTGCCCGAGGTGTACAGCTGGGTGATGACGTCGTCGGGCCCGGGCACGAAGCCGGGGTCGGTGGCCGCCCCGGCGTGGGCGTCGCGCCACTCGTCGAAGGCGGTCAGCGGTACGTAGGCATGGACGCCGCCGAGCACGGGGGCGATCTCCTTGACGGCGGCCTCGTAGTCCGGGCCGTAGATCAGCACCGGGGCACGGGAGTCGTCGATGATGGCGGCCATCTCGGCGGGGGCCAGGCGCCAGTTGACGGCCACGCTGACCGCCCCGAGCAGCGCACAGCCGAAGAAGTACTCGAAGAACTCGATGCCGTTGCGGTCGAGGAAGGCCACCCGCTGTCCTGGCGCGACCCCTTCGGCGGCCAGGGCGGCGGCCACCTGCACGGCCCGGTCGTAGCACTGGCCCCAGGTCACGGTGGTGTCGCCGAGGGTGAGCATGGGGGCGTCGGGCTGCGCGGCGGCCCAGTGGCGCAGCATGGCCGCCGGCGAGTCGGTGAAGGTCTGCTCGGTCGTGTCCGTCATGGCGCCATCCCCCGGTCGCGTACGTGGGTGCGGGCGGAGGCCGAGGGCGGCCGCCGGCCCGTTGCGAACCCTACAGTGGAGCCGTGACCGACGCCTCCCACGACACCGCCACCGACGGATCCGACCGCCTGTACTTCCGCCAGCTGCTGGCCGGCCGGGACTTCGCCACCTCGGACGAGGTGGCCCGGCAGATGGTCAACTTCGTGTACCTGGTGGGCGACCGGCAGACCGGCGAGGCCGTCATCGTCGATCCCGCCTACGGCATCGACGACCTGCTGGGCATCCTGGCCGCCGACGATATGCGGTGCGTCGGCGCGCTCGGCACCCACTTCCACCCCGACCACGTCGGCGGCAGCCTCCAGGGCTGGGCCATCGAGGGGATCACCCGGCTGCTCGAGGTGGCCCACGTCCCCGTCCACCTCCAGGCCGACGAGCTCGAGTGGGTGGAGCGCTCGACCGGGGTCGGTGCCGGCGACCTGGTGGGCCACGCCGGCGGTGACGTGGTGACGGTGGGGGAGGTGCCGATCACCCTGGTGCACACCCCCGGTCACACCCCCGGCAGCCAGTGCTTCCTGGTCGACGGCAAGCTCATCGCCGGCGACACCCTGTTCCTCGACGGCTGCGGTCGGACCGACTTCCCCGGCAGCGACCCGGCCGCCATGTACGACTCGCTCATGCACCGGCTGGCCAGGGTGCCGGACGACACCGTGCTCTACCCGGGGCACTTCTACTCGCCGCCCGACGCCTCGGCCACGATGGGCCGCACCCGGGCGCAGAACTACGTGTTCCGGCTCACCACACCCGAACAGTGGATGACCATGTTCGGCCGCTGACCGGGACCGGCGGGCCGTCACCGGCATGTGACCATCGTCCCTGGTGAAACGGGGGTGTTGGTAGCAGACTGGCCCCCATGGAACGACGGGACACCACGACCGGCGGTGCGGGATGAGCGCGGCGGCCGCACGGGACGCCGACGCCGAGCGGGCCGACCACCTGGCCTCGATGCTCTACTCCGGCGCCGTGTTCGAGCTCGCCACCTCCGACGACCCGCTGCGGGACCGCATCGCGCGGGCCTACGCGCAGCACGCTGTCCTGGTCGACCACCTGGCCGACGCCCTCCCGAACGGCATCGCCGACGGCATCGGCCGGCTGCAGGTGAAGCTGGGGCAGGAGTCGGCCGAACGTGGTGTGGCCGACCTGGCCGCGCTCGGCCGGGCGCTCGACCGCCTCGACGACGAGGAGGTCGAGGGGGTGGCCCGGGCAATCTGCTTCCTGGCCGAGGACCTGGTCAACTGGTCGCACCCACCCGCACCCACCGTGAAGGCCCGGCTGCGTTCGGTGGGGTCCGGGGGGTCCTCCACCGGTCCCCGACCTGCGTCCCACGACGGTCGTGGGTGACGTCGTCTGCCCGGAGGTCGGGCGGGTACATATGTGCGGCCTGGGCCGTTCCGGGGACGCCCTCCGGCCGGTCGTCGTCCCAGGTCAACGACGGTTTCGGTTGCAACCCGATGGCAGGGGAACGGGACTTTCGGCCCTAACCGTGCGACTGACAGTCGCCGTACCGTGATCTGAAAGATGTCGACTCCGTGTACGGCGCACGGGCGGCTCGGTGGAGGGAGGATCGACATGGCGGTGGACACCTACGGGCGGGACGACGGGGCGGTGGACAGTTCGAAGGCGATCGACGCCCTCGAGCAGACACTCGAGGCCTCGTCGGCACTCCGGGTCGAGTTGCTGCGCAACGAGGCCTCGGTGCGGCGGATGATCCACGAGCTGCGCGGGGGGACGTCCTTCGTCGACGCCGTGCAGGAGGGCGGGCACTCGGCCCAGGAGCTGCGCGAGCGGGTGGACGACCCGCTCGACCGCTACCGCGAGGCGCGCCGGAAGGTGCGCCTGGCCATGATCGAGGACTGCCTGCGGGCCGGCCTGTCACGGGGCCGCATCGCCGCCCTGCTCGGGGTCACCCGCCAGCGGGTGACCATGCTGGCCAAGGACGTCGACTACCGCGAGCCCCCCTCGGTCGACCTGCGCATGCTGCACCGCGTCTGAGCGCACCTCTACCATTCGCTCCATGAGCGAACCCGTGTCCCCGGACGGAACCGTCGTCGTCGTCGGCGCCTCGCTGGCCGGCCTGCGGGCGGCGGAGGAGGTCCGCCACGAGGGGCACGCCGGTCCGGTCGTCGTGGTGGGCGAGGAGGTCCACGCCCCGTACGACCGCCCGCCGCTGTCGAAGCAGCTCCTGTCCGGGCGGTGGGACGTGGAGCGGATCCACCACCACACGCCCGACGCCCTCGACGCCATCGGCATCGAATTCCGGCTCGGCCGCCGGGCCATCGGGCTCGACGTGGACGGCCGCACCCTCGCCCTCTCGGACGGCACCGAGCTGGCCTACGACGGCCTGGTGGTGGCCACCGGTGCCGCCACGCGGAGCCTGCCCGGCACGGAGGGGATGCCCGGGGTGTGGATGCTGCGCACCCTCGACGACTGCCTCGGCATCCGCGCCGGCCTGGCCGCCGCGGGCGACGAGCCGCGGGTGGTGGTGATCGGCGCCGGGTTCATCGGCTCCGAGGTGGCCGCCACCTGTCAGGGCCTCGGCGCCCGGGTGACCCTGCTCGAGGCGTACCACACGCCCCTGGCCCGGGTGCTGGGGGACGCCATGGGACGCATGTGCGCCGACCTCCACGTGGCCAACGGCATGGACCTGCGGTGTGACGTGACCATCGACCACCTGGAGACGGACGCCGGCGGGGCGGACCCGGTCACCGTCTGCCTGGCCGACGGCACCCGGGTGCCGGCCGACGTGGTGGTGGTGGGCATCGGCGTGGCCCCGTCGGTCGAGTGGCTCGGTGGCTCGGGACTCACGCTCGACAACGGGGTGCGCTGCGACGGCGCCCTCTTCGCCGCTGACCGGGTCGTGGCGGCCGGCGACGTGGCCAACTGGGTGCGTCCCTCGACCGGACTCCCGGCCCGGGTCGAGCACTGGACCAACGCCGCCGAGGGCGGCGCGGCGGCCGCCCGCAACCTGCTGGCCGGCTCGGCCGCGGCGGTGCCCTACGACCCGGTCCCCTTCTTCTGGTCCGACCAGTACAAGGCCAAGATCCAGATGATCGGCCTGCCCGACGCCGAGGACGAGGTGGAGGTGGTGAGCGGCTCGGGGTCCGAGGGGAAGATGGTCGCCCTCTACCGGTCCGGCGACCGCCTGAGCGGCGTGCTGGCCATCAGCCAGCCGGCCAAGCTGATGGGCTACCGCCCGCTGCTGGCCGCCGGTGCCTCGTTCGACGAGGCGCTGGCCCACGGCGCCTCCTGAGGCGGTGGCGCCCCCGGGGGTGTCCGGCCGCGCCGGCGGGGCACCGAGCGGACCTGCCGGCTGACCGCCAGCGCGGCGGCGATCTGGTCGGCGCTGGGCTCGATGCCGCCGTAGGTGGACCGTTCCACCAGTAGCGTGGCCGCGGCGATGCCGTCGGCCAGGCCGGGCAGCGACCGGCCGAGCCGGCCGCCGTAGGCGGTCAGCGTCTCGTCGGGACGGCGCGGTGCCCCGATCCGGGTCCCGCCCCGGGCCAGGTCGGCGGCCACCTGGTGGGCCCACGTGGACGGACGGGCGGCCCGCCGGGCCCGCACCACCAGCACGACGGCCACGGCACCGGCCGCCAGGCCGAGGGGGATCAAGGGCAGGTGGCCGAGGCTGTGCCCGATCGAGGAGGCCAGCACGCTGCCCGGGGCCGGGTTGGCCAGCGGCACGTCGGCGGTGGGGTCGAAGTTCTGCCAGCCGTAGCCCGGGAACCACACCTGGACCCAGGCGTGGGCGTCCTTGGCCTGGATGTCGTAGAGGTCGGTGATCGGGTTGTAGGGCCCGGGCACGTAGCCGACCGCCTCCCGGGCGGGGATGCCCAGGCTGCGCAGCATGACCACCGTGGCCGTCGAGATCTGCTCGCAGTAGCCGCGGCGGGTCCCGAACAGGAACGAGTCCACCGCGTCCGTGCCGGCCGGCAGCGGCGGGATGTCGGTCGTGTACCGGATGTGGCTCGACATCCACTGGTCGATGGCCTCGACCTTGGCGTACGAGTGGGGATCGGCGTCGCCCGGCGTGTCGATGCCCGCGGTGATGGATTGGGCCAGCGCCGTCACCTTGGCGTCGGCCGTGGGCAGCTGGAGGTAACGGGCCTGTTCGGCGGCGCTCCAGGCGCCGCGGTCGGACGTGCCGGCCGAGGCCACCGGGGCGGTGGCCGCCTCGAGCTGGGCGGCCGTGGCCGAGGAGTCGGCCGACACGACGGTGTAGATGGTGCCCGAGCCCATCGACGTGCCCGACGTGATCGTGCCGTCCGGGGTGACGGTGACCGAGTGGGACCGGAGGTAGACGCGCTGGGCGTTGTCGGCGTGGAAGACGAGATTGGGTCCGCTCTCGGTCAGGTAGAAGGTCTGGATGTCCTCGGCCCCCGACGCCAGGGGTGCCACCTGGTCCGGGTACGTCGGGATGAGGAACGGCGACCCGCCGGTCACCTTCTCCGTGCGGGGGCCGGTGACCGGGTTGGCCGACTGCACCCAGGACTGCCCGTTCCACACGTCGAAGGTCTGGCCCACCCAGTAGTTGGGACGGGTGGCCCGCACCCGCATCAGCACCTGGTTGCCGAGGGCGACGCGGTCGGCCGTGTCGAGGGACTTGGCGAAGCCGAGGAACCCGCCCACCCCGGTCCGCCCGGTCGACTTGGCGGCGTGGGCCGGCAGGGCGCCGCCGCCGTCGGTCAGGCCGGACGGCGACGTGACCGGCTGGGCGTCGGCCGACGACGCGGTGAAGATGAGTGACGTCGAGACCTTGGGTGCGGGCAGGACGCCGACCAGCAGCACGGCGGCCACGGCCACCAGGACGCCGGCCGTGAGCAGCGGGCGCCACGGCACCCCCTCGGTCCGCGACACCGACTGCCACATGGCCACCAGGCCCCAGACGCAGCACGCCACCCAGGCCAGGACCCACCCGCCGAGGGCCAGGTCGACCGACTGGGCGGCGGCCACCGCGATGAGGGCGGTGGAGCCGGCCAGCGAGTAGGCGACGTCCCGGCGGGACGGCACGTCGAAGGCGTGGGTCGACAGCACCCAGGCGAACAGGACGGCCAGCGGCCCCTCCACCGAGGCGATGTCGCCCGGGGTGGCGTGGTGGGTGACGGTCACGAGGAACCACACGAAGCCGCCCACCGCGCAGACAGCCAGCACCGGCTTCACCCCCGGCCATGGATCGGCCCGGCGGCGGTAGGCGACCACGTTGCCGACCACGGTGGCCACCACCGCGAACAGCGAGACGGCCGGGCTCAGCTCACCCTCCGACCAGCAGGCCCCGATGCCGAGCAGCACGGCCGCCACCGAGGCGGCCCGGAACGAGATGGAGTGCTCCGGCGGCCCCGGCCGGTTGACCTCGACGAACCGCTGCCACAGGGTCACGACGGCACCGCCCGGGCCAGGCGCCGCCCCAGGTCGACCCGGTCGACCACCGGCCGCACCACCCGTCCGGACCGCTCGTGGGTGACGAGCACCACCGGGCGGTGGGCGGCCAGGCAGTCGCCCACCGCCGCCATCATCCGTTCGGCCGCCTCCTCGGCGGCCACGGGGTCGTCGGGCAGGGTCAGCTCCACCAGCACGGGGTCGTCGGTCTGGCGCTCGGACTCGCGCACCATCAGGGTGCCGGCGTGCGAGGTGGCCGGCCAGTGGACGGCCCGCCGCGGGTCGCCGGTGGCGTAGGGGCGCACGCCGCGGGGCTCGCCCACCGGGGCGTGGACCCGCAGCGACGCCTCGCCGTGGGCGTCGTCGGCGGTGGCCAGCGGCGTGCCGGGGTCGCCCTCACGCGGGGCCACGTGCAGCAGGCGGGGCAGCGGGAGCTCCAGGTCGCGCGCCCACCACAGGATCCCGAAGGGGGCGCTGGAGGCCACCTCGACGACGACGGCGTCGAGCACGCCACGCCGCCCCGGCGTGCATGTGACCACCACCGTCCGGGTGCCGCGCTGGCCGCCGCCGGCCTGGCGGTCGGGTCCGATGGGCCAGCGGGGACGGATGCGCACCGGCCGGTCGGCCTCGAAGGTGAGCTCGATCGGCCGCCCGGCCTGGCCGTCGCCGGGGGAGGAGGTGCACACCACCCGGGCCCGGCCGGCCGGCGCCACGGGGGCCACCAGGCCGACCAGCAGGAAGGCGCCGAGCAGCGCGCCCACGGCCTGGACCCAGCCGGAGCCGCTCGAGTGGGCGACGCCCGCCCAGGCCACCATGGTGATGATGCTGCCCGCCACCGGTGCGATCCAGGCCACCGGGTGGACCCGGCTGCGCAGCCGGAGGCCGGGGGGTAGGGCGGCCGAGGCGGGGGGCCGGCGACGGTGGTCGAGCCGCCACGACACCACGGTGCCGACCACCAGGGCGGCGGCGCCGATGGCGATGCCGACCGGCGCGGCGGCCGGTCCGAAGGCGAAGCGGGAGATGGCCACGCCCACCATGCCGGCGGCCACCCCGACCAGGGCGGCCTGGACCGCCCGCCACCGGCCCGGCCGGGGTGGGGTGACCGACGCCCGGCTCACGTCAGCGGCGCGGGGGTGTCGGCGATGATGCGCCCGACGAGCGCGGCGGTCCCGCCCTCGCCGCCGTCGGCGAGCAGGCGGTGGGACAGGCAGGCCACGGCCACGGCCTGGACGTCGCCCGGCGTGACGTAGGGGCGTCCGGCCAGGACGGCGTAGGCCTGGGCGCAGCCCAGCATCGAGATGGCGGCCCGGGGGCTGGCGCCGAGCCGGACGCTGCCGGTGGCCCGGGTGGCCCGCACCAGGGTCACGGCGTAGGCGGCCACCTCGTGGGCCACGTGCACCCGGGCGGTGGCGGCGATGGCCCGCTCCCACCTGGCGGTGTCGGCCACCGGGGTGAGGGCGTCGAGCGCGTAGCGGCCGCCGCTGTGCAGCACCAGGCGGGTCTCCACCTCGGCGTCGGGGTAGCCGATGGAGGTCGACAGCCCGAACCGGTCCAGCTGGCTCTCGGCCAGCGGGTACGTGCCGACCTGGCCGACAGGGTTCTGGGTGCCGATCACGAGGTGGGGACGGGGGAGCGGCCACGACTCGCCGTCGACGGACACCTGCTGCTCCTCCATCGACTCGAGCAGCGCCGACTGGGTGCGGGGCGGGGTGCGGTTCATCTCGTCGAGCAGCACCACGTGGGCGAAGACCGGGCCCGGGCGGAAGTCCCAGGTGGCGGTGTCGGGGGAGAAGACCGTCACCCCGGTGATGTCCGAGGGGAGCAGGTCAGGGTGGCCCTGGACGCGCGAGAGCTCGGCGCCGAGGGCGGTGGCCAGGGCCCGGGCCAGCACGGTCTTGCCGACACCGGGCACGTCCTCGATGAGCAGGTGGGAGCCGGACAGGGCGGCCACCACCGCCGCGGTCACGGCCTCGGGCGTGCCGAGCAGCACGCCCGACAGGGCGGCGTGCAGGTCCCGGGCCAGGGCCACGGCGTCGGCCGGGTCGTCGACCGCCGGGCCGGCGACCGTGGCCGCCAACGAAGGTGGGGGCGCGGGCACCTCGGGCACGGTGACGGGTGGCGGCACCGCCGGTTCCCCCGAACCCCGTGTCTCGATGCCGGTGCTCATGGGGTCTCCTGCTTCCCCGGCCTGGGCCGGTGGGGTCGGCGACGGCGCCGCAGCTGCTCCGACGTCCCAGTGTAGAGGGCCACTCTGCGTGACCACAACGCGCCGGGGTGCCGGCGGACGGCCGTCGTCGACCGGACGGCGGGACGGAATCAGAAGTCGATGCCGGACAGCTCGGGCACGGCACCCTCGGCCCGCCGACGGGCCTCCAGCCAGCGTTCCCGCGCCGTCTCCCGGTCGGCGTCGGAGCGGGTGGGCACGACTTCCTGGCGGGGGATCCAGGCGGCGGCCACGTCGTCCTCGTCGGCCCACGTCCCCGTGGCCATGCCGGCCAGGAAGGCGGCACCCAGGGTGGTGGCCTCGAGGACCGGGGCCACCTCCACCGGCCGGCCGCAGGCGTCGGCCAGGGCCTGGGTGAACATGGGGTTGGCGGTCATGCCCCCGTCGACCCGCAGGGCGCCGACCGACAGCCCGGAGTCGGCCTCGGCCGCCTCGAGCAGGTCGGCGCCGCGGTGGGCCACGCCCTCCAGCACGGCGCGGACCAATTCGGGCCGCCCGCTGCCCCGGGTCAGGCCGGTGAAGGTGCCCCGCGCCCCGAAGTCCCACACCGGGGTGCCGAGCCCGAGCAGCGCCGGGACGAACCAGACGTCGCCGGTGTCCTCGCACGCCCCGGCCACGGCGGCCGAGTCGGCGGCGTCGTCGATGATGCCGAGGTCGTCGCGCAGCCACTCCACGCACGTCCCGGCCGACAGCATGATGGCCTCGATGCCCCAGGTGTCGACGTCGCCGCGACGCCAGGCGATGATCGGGATGGTGCCGGCCGGGCCCCGCACGGCCTGGGGCGGCCGGTAGGTGCCGAGACACTGGTCGAGCATGCCGCCGGTGCCGAAGGTGGCCTTGGCCTGTCCGGCCCGGGTGCAGCTCTGGCCGATGAGGGAGGCTTGCTGGTCACCGGCCATGCCGGCGATGGGTGGGCTGCCGTCGAGCGAGGTGGCGGCGCCCAGCACGCCGGACGAGTCGACGATGGTGGGCAGGACCGCCTCGGGGATGCGCAGCACCTCGAGCAGCGCGCTGCTCCAGCCCCGGCCGTCGCCGTGGATGAGTCCGGTGACCCCGGCGTTGGAGGCGTCGGTGACGTGCAGCTCCCCCTCGGACAGGATCCACGCCACCCACGTGTCGATGGTGCCGAAGGCCAGCTCGCCCCGCTCGGCGCGTGACCGGTCCGGGTCGGCGGCGTCGAGGACGGCGGCCAGCTTGGTGGCCGACGCGTTGGGGGCGATGCGGATCCCCTGGGCCTGGAGCTCGAGGCAGGTCCCGACGGTCCGGAGGTCCTGCCAGCCGAGCCCCGGCCCGACCGGCTGTCCGGTGGCGCGGTCCCATACGAGCGTCGAGGCCCGCTGGTTGGCGATCCCCACCGCCGCCACCGGCCCGCCGTCGGCCAGGCTGCGGGCGGCCACCTCGGCCACCGCCGCGGCGATGGCCGATCCGTCGAATTCGACCAGGCCGGCGAACGGCGTGTCGGGCAGGACGGGGACGTGGTGGATGTGCTCGACGGTGGCGTCGGGGCGCACCACCGCCCCCCGCACCCCCGAGGTGCCGACGTCGACGACCAGGATGCTCACGGCCAGGGCACCTCGCCGTAGGGGGTGGGCAGGCCGAGCTTGCCCGGGTTGAGGATGCCGTTTGGGTCGAGGGAGGCCTTGAGCGAGGCCAGGACGTCGAACCCGCCGCCGAGCTCCTCGGCCAGGAAGCGCCCCCGGTTGATGCCGATGCCGTGGTGGTGGCTCAGGGCACCGCCGGCGTCCATGGTGGCCCGCGACACCTCGTCCCACGAGCGGCGGTAGTAGTCGGCCACCCAGGCGTCCCGGGCGGCGGGGTCGTCCCGCAGCTCCTCGGGTGGGCGCCCGGCGAAGGTGAAGTAGAGGCAGGCGCCGTCGGTGTAGGCGTGGCTCTGGTGGGACGAGGCGGCCAGCGTGCCCGGGACGTGGCCCAGCGCGCCGACCACGTCGTCGTACAGGCCGGGCAGGGCCGCCCACCGGCCCGACACCTCGACGGTGTCGACCACCACGCCGGCCCGCCACAGCGGCGCCAGGGCGGACACGTCGTTGCGGTGGGTCAGCCACCGGTCGACCAGTCCGGTCTCGAGTACGTCGGCGGCGCCGCACTCCTGGTCGACCACGGCCAGGGTGGCCTCCACCAGGACCGGGTCGGCCTCGTCCAGCACGATCAGGACGTTGGTGTCGGGCTGGTCGAAGTTGCGCCCCGACTCGGTGGCGTCGTAGAGGCGCAGGACGGCGGGGGTGGCGCCGCGCCGCAGGATGCGCCGGCAGGCGTCGAGTCCGTCGGCGAAGGTGGGGAACCCGAACGCCCGGCGGCCCTCGCCGTCCGGGACCGGGTGGATCCGGAACCGGCCCTCGGTGATGACGCCGAGGGTGCCCTCGCTGCCCACGAACAGCTGCGTGAGGTCGGGCCCGGTGGCCGAGCGCGGCCCGTGGCCGCCGGTGCGGACGATGCGGCCGTCGGCCAGCACGACCTCGAGGCCGAGCACCATGTCCTCGATCTTGCCGTAGCGATTGGAGTACTGGCCCGCCCCGCGGCAGGCCAGCCAGCCGCCCACGGTCGACAGGTCCATCGACTGCGGCCAGTGCCCGAGCGTGAGCCCGTGCCCGTCGCGCAGTCCCGCCTCGACGTCGGGGCCGAACGTGCCGGCCCGCAGGTCGGCCACCAGCGAGACGTCGTCGACGTCGGCGATGCCCTCCAGGCCGCACAGGTCGAGGGCCACCCCGCCGAACAGCGGGACGGAGGCGCCGCACACGCCGCTCCGTCCGCCGGCCGGGGTGACGGGCACCCGTGCCTCGTCACACAGCGACAGGACGGCGGACACCTGGGCCGTGTCGGTCGGCCGGGCCACCAGCGCCGGGCGGGACGGCACCGCGCCGGCGGCCGCCCACCCGATGGCCACCGGCCACCAGTCCCGGCCGGCCTCGGCCCGGTCGTCCTCGAGGTCGGACACCGCGTCGCAGACCTCGCCCAGCCGGCGGGCCAGCGCCTCGTCCACGGCCACCCGTCCGGTGGCCAGGTGGTCCACCAACCCGGCGGGGCCGGCGTCGATCGGGGTGACGGGGGTGGGGTTCGTCACGACTCCACCGCCGTGGCGCCGGCCGCCCCGGTCGTGGCCGTGTCCGGTGCCGGGTCGAGCCCGGCCCGGGTCAGGTCGGCCAGGACGCGGGTGGCATAGGCGTCCGCCTCGGCCTGCTGGCGTACCTCGTCCCAGCCCAGCTCCGGACCGATGAGGGCGGCCACCCGTGCCGCCGCCGCCGCCGACGCCCGGGCGTCCCGGTAGGACGACTGGGTGCGGCGGTCGAGGACGTCCGACACGGTGCCGGCCATCTCGCGGCGCACCGCCCACAGGGCCTCGACGGCCAGGTAGGGGAGTCCGTCGACCAGCGGCTCGAGCAGCTCGGGCCGGCCGTCGGCCATGGCCAGCACGGCGGGCGCCTCGGTGCCGAACCGGCCGGCCAGGTGGGTGGCACGCGACGCCTCGGGGTGCGCCGGGTCGGGGCGCACGTTGGCCCCGGCGCCGCCGGCCTTCGGCACCACCCGGCCGCCGGCGGGCGCGCCGTGCAGCCGCAGGTTCCGGGTGCGGCAGCGCAGGCCGCGCCGGCCGAGCACGCCGACCGCCTCGTCCACGGTGTCCTCGGCCATCTTCCGGTAGGTGGTCAGCTTGCCGCCGGTCACGCTGACCATCCCGCCGTCCGAGGTCCGTACGGTGTGGCGGCGGGACAGGTCGGCGGTGCGCTCGTGGGAGGCGCCCTTCTGCTCGGGGGCGAGCAGGGGCCGGAGCCCGGACCAGATGCCGGTGATGTCGGACCGGGTGAGCTGCCGGGTCGACACCGCGTTGGCCGCTCCCAGGATGTAGTCGACGTCCTCGGGGGTGCACGCCGGGTCGTCGAGCGGGCCGTCCCAGGCGGTGTCGGTGGTGCCGAGGTAGACCTGGTCGCCCCACGACACGACGAAGATCGAGCGCTTGTCCTCGCGCACGGGGATCACCGCGGCGATGTCGCAGGGGAACGCCTCCTCGGGCACGGTGACGTGGATGCCCTTGGCCGGCCGGATCGAGCGGGGGTCGCGGTGCTCGTCCAGGGTGCGGACCTCGTCGGACCACACGCCGGCGGCGTTGACGACGACCGAGGCGCGCACGTCGAAGGGCTCGCCTCCGTCAGGGGAGACGGTGGCGCCGCGTACCCGCCCGGTGTCGTCGGTCAGGAGTCCCGTGACCGCGGTGTGGTTGACGGCCGTGGCGCCGTGGTCGAGCACGGCCGTGCGCAGCACGGTGAGGGTGAGACGGCTGTCGTCGGAACGGGCGTCCCAGTAGAGGAAGCCCGCGGCCAGGCGGTCGGCCCGCAGCGTCGGCATGTGGGCCAGTGCCTGCTCCCGGGTGACCTTCTCGTGGCGCCGGCCGATGCGTACCCCACCGGTCAGGTCGTAGAGCCACAGGGCGGTCCGGTAGACGCGGGCCACGCTCTTGTTGACGACGCCCGGCTTGCCGAACAGGGGGATGAGGAAGGGGAGGGGGCTGACCAGGTGGGGTGCGTTCTCCAGCAGGCGCTGCCGTTCGGCCAGGTTCTCGTAGACCAGTCGGTACTCGTGCTGCTGGAGGTACCGCAGGCCGCCGTGGATCAGCTTGGAGGACTTCGACGACGTGCCGGAGGCGAAGTCACTGCGCTCGATCAGGGCGGTCTTGAGGCCGCGGCTGGCGGCGTCGAGGGCCACGCCGGCCCCGGTGATGCCACCGCCGATCACCAGCACGTCGAACGACTCGGCGGCCAGGCGGGCCAGCGCCCGCCCGCGGGAGAAGGGGTCGGTGTCCGGGGCGCGAGCGGGCATGTCGAAAGCCTGCCACACACCGACGCCGGGCTACTCCGGCGGTGGCGGCGGTGGCGGTCTACGCTCGCCCGGGGCCCCGACTCCGGGGTGGGCGCGGGTGGAGGGTGGGCGGACATGGCACTGCAGGTCGTGGGGGCGGGCGTCGGGCGGACGGGGACGAACTCGCTGAAGGTGGCGCTCGAGGAACTGCTCGGCGGGCCGAGCCACCACATGCACGAGATCTTCGGCGACCCCTCGCAGATCCCACGGTGGACGGCGGCCATCGAGGGCGGCGACGTGGACTGGGACGCCCTGACCGAGGGGTACGTGGCCCAGGTCGACTGGCCCGGCGCGTCCTTCTGGCCCGAGCTGGCGGTGGCCAACCCCGATGCCCTGGTGATCCTCTCGGTGCGCGATCCGGAGGCCTGGTACAAGAGCGCCTCGGACACCATCTTCCTGGTCTGGGACCACGCCCCACCGGAGTTCTCCCCCTGGTTCGAGAGCATGCGTCAGCTGCTGGCGGAGCGCTTCTGCACCGACTTCGAGGACCGGGACGCCATGATCGACGCCTACCTGCGGCACAACGACGAGGTCCGGGCCGGCATCGACCCGGACCGCCTCCTGGAGTGGACGGCGTCGGACGGGTGGGAGCCGATCTGCGACCGGCTCGGTGTCGACGTGCCCGACACCCCGTTCCCACGGACCAACGACACCAACGCCTTCCGCGCCAACCTCGGCATCCCCGCCGTCTGACGGCCGCCCCGGAGGCCGGTCCGGGAGGGCCGGCTAATCACCAACGATTGTTGATTGACAATCGGTGGTGATAGCATGCCGGTCATGCGCAGTCCCGACGAGCTGACCGAGCTGTTCCGGGCGTCCGGACGGAAGGTCACCGCGCAGCGCCAGTGCATCTTCCGCATCCTCCAGGGTGACGAGACCCATCCCTCGGCCGAGGCGGTCCACGCCGTGGCGGTGCAGGAGATGGAGACGATCTCGCTCAAGACGGTGTACCAGACCCTCAACGACTTGGCCGAGCTGGGGGAGATCAGCGCACTCGACGTGGGCACCGGGCGCACCCGCTTCGACCCCAACGTCGACGACCCGCACCACCACCTCGTGTGCCGGAGCTGTGGCAGCGTGCGCGACCTGGTGGTCGACTTCCCCGGCCTGTCCGTCCCGGACGGGGCCGACCTCGGCTTCGAGCTCGGCTCGGCCGAGGTGATCTTCCGGGGACTGTGCCCGACCTGCCGGAGCGCGGCGGCCGCCTCGCCGCGGGCCGCCGCCGCCGGCTGACCGATCGACACACCATCAGCACCATCCATCCAGAAAGGAACACCATGCCCGACCTCAAGGACAGCAAGACCGAGGAGAACCTGAAGGAGGCGTTCGCCGGGGAGAGCCAGGCCAACCGCCGGTACCTGTACTTCGCCCAGAAGGCCGACGTCGAGGGCTACCCGGACGTGGCCGCGCTCTTCCGCTCCGTCGCCGAGGGCGAGACGGGCCACGCGTTCGGCCACTTCGACTTCCTGCGCGAGGTGGGGGACCCCGTGACGGGCGCCGCCGTGGGCCCGACCGAGGACAACCTCAAGTCGGCCATCGAGGGTGAGACCTACGAGTACTCGGAGATGTACCCGGGCTTCGCCCGCACCGCCCGCGACGAGGGCTTCGAGGAGATCGCCGAGTGGTTCGAGACCCTGGCCCGCGCCGAGAAGAGCCACGCCGGCCGCTTCACCGAGGGCCTGACCTCGGTCGCCTGACGCGTCCCGCCCGTCGTCTGCGTCCGACCGCCGCTCCGTCGCCCGGCCCCGTGTCCCGGGGCCGGCGCGGCGGCCGTCGGTGGGAGCCGACCCCGTGTGACCCCGTGATGCCCCTGCCCCACCTCCAGCCGGACGGATCGCCATGACCACCACCTACCGCCCCGACGACCCCGCCTACCTCGACGAGGCCGACTTCCGCGTCGAGCTCGAGCGGGTCTTCGACCTCTGCCACGGGTGCCGCCTCTGCTTCAACCTGTGCCCGTCCTTCCCGACCCTGTTCGACCTCGTCGACGCCAACGACGGCGACGTGTCGGCGCTGACCGCGGCCGACCAGGACCGCGTCGTCGACGAGTGCTACCAGTGCAAGCTCTGCTACCCGAAGTGCCCCTACGTGCCGCCCCACGAGTGGCAGCTCGACTTCCCCCGGCTGATGATGCGGGCCCACGCCGTCCGCCACGCCTCCGGCCGGCCCGTGCGGGAGCGGGTGACCGACCAGGTGCTGGCCCGCACCGACCTGGTCGGACGGGTCTCGACGGCGGCCGCACCGTTGGCCAACGCGGTGGTCGGGAAGCCCGGCTCGCTGGCCCGCCGGCTCATGGAGAAGACGGCCGGCATGGCCTCCGAGCGGCTGCTGCCGCCCTACGCCCGGACGCGCTTCACGACGTGGTTCCGACGACGGGCCGCCGCACGCGGGCCGCGGGCCTTCGCCGATGGGGCGCGGCAGGGCGAGGTGTCGGTCTTCCCCACGTGCTTCGTCGAGTACATGGCCCCGGCCATCGGCCAGGACCTGGTGAAGGTGTACGAGCGCAACGGCGTGGCCTGCTCGTTGCCGGAGGGCACGTCGTGCTGCGGCGCCCCCTGGCTCCACCAGGGCAACGTGGCCGAGTTCACCAAGGCGGCCGAGCGCAACGTCCGGGCCCTGGCCGGCGAGGTCCGCAAGGGCCGGGAGGTGGTCGTGGCCCAGCCCACCTGTGCCTACGTGGTGCGGCGCGACTACCCGATCTACCTACAGGGCACGGCGGCGGCCGCCGACGCCGTGCTGGTGGCCGAGCACACCGTCGACCCGGCCGAGTACCTGATGACGCTGCACAAGGGCGAGGACACCTCGCTCGACACCGACTTCACCGGCCGGGACGACGGCTCGGTGCCCGACGCCGTGACCTACCACGTGGCCTGCCACCTGCAGGCCCAGCACATCGGCCTGAAGAGCCGGGACCTCCTGAAGGTGGCCGGCGTGAAGGCCACCCTCGTGCAGCGCTGCTCCGGCATCGACGGCACGTGGGGCTACCGGGCCGAGAACTACGACCTGGCCCGCAAGGTGGCGGCCCCGATGGCCGCCGAGGTCCGGGCGGCCGGCAACGACGTGGTCTGCGGCGACTGCCACCTGGCCAACGGCTCCATCGAGCAGGAGACCGGCATGGTGCCCGTCCATCCCATCCAGCTGATGGCGCGGGCCTACGGGATCCCCGAGGAGGGCGCGTGAGCGACCACCGGCTGACCCTCGACGACATCGCCGACCAGCGCGCCTACGAGCGCGAGCGGGACGGCTTCCGGCGGGCGGTCATCGCCCACAAGAAGCTGCGGCGGGTGACCGTCGGCCCGGTGGTGACCCTGACGTTCGAGAGCCGGATGACCATGCGGTTCCAGGTGCAGGAGATGGCCCGGGCCGAGCGGATGACGACCGACGAGCAGATCCAGCACGAGCTCGACGTCTACAACCGGCTCCTGCCCGCCCCGGGCGAGCTGTCGGCCACGCTCTTCCTCGAGCTCACCACCGAGGAGCAGCTGCGGACGTGGCTGCCCCGTCTGGTGGGGATCGAGCGGTCGGTGGTGCTCGAGATCGGCTCGGGTGTCACCCGCCACGTGGTGCGGTCCGTCCCCGAGGCCGAGCACCAGGACCAGCTCACCCGGGAGGAGGTCACCTCCGCCGTGCACTACGTGCGCTTCCCCTTCACGCCGGCCGAGATGGCCGCCTTCGCCGAGGGGCCGGTGACCCTGCTCGTCGACCACACGGGCTATCCCGACGGTCTGCCCGGGGTGCTGCTGTCGGACGAGACCCGGGCCGAGCTGTCCCGGGACCTGGCCGGCGCCTGACCGGCGCGTCGCCGCCCGCCGCCTCCGACCCGGTGGTCAGCCGCCGGTGAAGCGGGGGTCGCGCCGGGCCAGCGAGGCGGCGATCCCCTCACGGAAGTCGGCGGTGTCCATCAGGCGCAGCTGCTCGTCGCGCTCGTGGTCGACCATGGCCCCGAACCGGGCGACCAGGTCGGCCCGCAGGGTGCTACGGATGGCCCGGACCGCCTGCGGCGCCGAGCCGGCGATCTCGCCGGCCAGCCGGTGGGCTGCCGCCCGCGGGTCCTCGTCCAACCGGTCGACCAGCCCGATGGCCAACGCCTCCGCGCCGTCGATGCGCCGCCCGGTGGTCAGCAGGTCGAGGGCGGCCTGCTGCCCGACCACGGCCGGCAACGTCAGCGAGATGCCGAAGCCCTGGTGGAACCCGAGCCGGGCGAAGTTGGCCGTGAAGCGGCTGCCGGGGGCGGCCACCCGGAAGTCGGCGGCCAGGGCCAGGCCCAGCCCACCGCCCACCGCGGCCCCCTGGACGGCCGCCACCAGCGGCAGTGGACCGTCGACCAGCTGCCGGGCGGTGCCGTACAGGGTGGCGAGCACGTCGGACTCCAGCCGGTCGGTGGACCCGAAGTCGAGGCCGGCGCAGAAGTGCCGGCCCTCGGAGCAGAGCACCACGGCCCGGCCGCCGCGACCGTCGGCCCACGCCACGGCCTCGACCACCGCGGCCAGCAGGGCGGCGTCGAAGTAGTTGGCCGGCGGGCGGTGCATCTCGACCTCGGCCACCAGCCGGTCGTCGAGCGAGACCGTCACGTCGCCGAAGGCGCCGGCGCCGGGCTCGGCGCTCATCGGGCCGTGCCTCCGTACGTGTCGGTGTCTGCGGCCGGGGCGGCGTCAGGGGTGCGGTGCCGGGCAGCCCAGCCAGCCACCTCGGCCCGCACCTCGGCGTCGTGCTGGCCGCTGACCGCGGCGGGCAGCCGGACCGTGGGACCGGGGTGGTTGGCGAAGCGCACCGGCTGGGGAATGACCTTGTACCGCCCGGCCAGTGGGTGGTCGTCCTCGGGCAGCTCCTCCACCAGCTCCTCCAGGGTGGGCACGGGCGACGCCGGGATCCCCCGGTCGGCGCAGAACTCGAGCCACTCGTCCGTCGTCCGCTCGAGCAGCACGCCGGCCACCTCGGCGTAGAGGCTGTCGGCGTGGGCGATCCGTGAGCGGGCCGAGTGGATGCGCTCGTCCTGCACGAGGTCGTCCCGCCCGGCCGCCTCGAACAGGTCCTCGTAGTTCTGCCGGGTGTAGGCCAGCACGTTGATCCACCCGTCCCGCGTCCGCTGGGGCCGGCGCTCGGGGTTCAGGATGCGGCCGTAGCCCGGCGGCCCGAGCGGCGGCACCGTCGTCGCCGGCCCGGCGTGCTCGACCAGCGTGAAGGCGGTCATGACGTCGATCATCGGGACCTCGACCCGCTGGCCGCGCCCCGTCCGCTCGCGCTCGAACAGTGCGGCCAGCACGGCGTACGCGATGGTCAGGCCGCTCACCTTGTCGGCCACCAGCGTGGGCACCAGCACGGGCACGCCGCCCATGCGTCGGAAGGTGTCGGGGATGCCGGAGCCGGCCTGGATGACGTCGTCGTAGGCGGGGGCGTCGGCGGCCGGGGTGTCGGACGGGTAGCCCTGCGCCTGGCAGTAGACGACGTCCGGACACACGGCGGCCACGTCCTCGTAGGTCAGCCCCAGCCGTGCCAGGGTGCCCGGCCGCAGGTTGGTCACCACCACGTCCACGGTGGCGGCCAGCTCCAGGGCCTGGCGCAGGCCGTCGGGGTCCTTCAGGTCGAGCACGATGTTGCGCTTGTTGCGGAGCAGGTTGAGCGCCAGGCCCGACAGGGTGGGAACGGGCCCGGCGGTCATGACCCGGCTCAGCGTGCCCTTCGGGTCCTCCACCGTGATGACGTCGGCCCCCAGGTCGCCCAGGATCTGCGTGGCCAGCGGGCCCATGATGACCGAGCTCAGGTCCAGCACCCGGATCCCCTCGAGGGGTCCGGTCGGCGTCGGTGGCATGTGGCGTCCTTTGGTGCGTCGGCCGGGCCTCTGCCGGCCCGACGGCTGGCCAATGGTACCGACCGCCACCGGGGCCGGGGTCACCCCGAGAGGCGCGCCCGGCGCGGGAGACTGGCCCACGATGGGTGCCGCCGAACGGGGACGGACGAGCTTCTGGGACGAGTGCCGGGACGCGGTGACCCCCCGGGCGGTCCTGCTCGTGATCGGGGTGGCCTTCATCCAGGTGGCCTTCGTCACCTCCTACGTCGGGGCGTTCCACCATCCCCAGCCCCACGCACTGCCGATCTCGGTGGTGGCGCCGGCGGCGGACGCCCCACAGCTCGTCCGGGCGCTCAACGGGATCCCCGGCCACCCGGTCGAGGTGACGGCGGCCCCGTCGGTGGCGGCCGGCACGCGGCAGCTGCTCCGCCGCGACGTCTTCGGGGTCCTCGTGGTCGACCCGGCCGCCACCCACGAGCAGCTCCTCGAGGCCAGCGCCAGCGGGGTGTCGGCGGCGGTGGCCGTGACCGACGTGATCGACGCCGTGGCCGCCCGCTACCACCGGACGGTGGTGGTGCGCGACATCCGGCCGCCGTCCTCGGGTGACCGCAACGGCCTCACGTCCTTCTACCTCGTCATCGGCTGGATCGTGGGCGGCTACCTGGTCGCCTCCATCCTCGGCATCTCGACCGGCTCCCGGCCCGCCAACGCCCGGCGGGCCACCCTGCGCCTGGCCGCCATCGCCCTGTACGCGCTGGTGACCGGGATGGCCGGGGCCGTCGTGGTCGGTCCGGTGCTGCACGCCCTGCCGGGCCCGACCTTCCAGCTCGGGCTGCTCGGCGCCCTCGTGATCTTCTGCGCGGGGGCGTTCGCCATGGCCCTGCTGGTGGTGGCCGGCACCATCGGGATCGGACTGGCCATCATCGTCTTCGTCGTCCTCGGCAACCCGAGTGCCGGAGGCCCCTACGCCTGGCAGCTGCTGCCGGCGTTCTGGCGGGACATCGGCCCGTGGCTGCCGTCCGGGGCCGGGACGGCCGCGGCCCGGGGCATCGCCTACTTCGGCTCGACCGCCATCACCGCCGACCTGCTGGTGGTGGCCGCCTACGGCGTGGTCGGGACGGCGGTGGTCTACCTGGTGCTGCTCGACGTCGGCCACCAGCTCGTCCACCTACCGGGCTCGACCCGTCGTGCGGCGGACGGACCCGACGGGGGAGCGCCCGCCGACCCCGGTTCGGCGCCGGCCGACGACTAATGGGTGACAGCCCGGCCCGCTCTTGAGAGGCTGGGCTCCGAGCCGCCAGCGGGTGAGCACTGACGTCGACGGTGTCGTTGAACACTGGGCTCAGATCGTGCCCCCGCCGGTGTGTGAGGA
>Ga0265327_10001371_pt1 | contig 31318 bp, 28 predicted proteins | sample 41621metaG_FD_202089 | JGI IMG/M metagenome (GOLD analysis project Ga0265327, IMG submission 202089) | Rhizosphere microbial communities from Carex aquatilis grown in University of Washington, Seatle, WA, United States - 4-16-21 metaG | ecosystem: Host-associated > Plants > Roots > Rhizosphere...
GGCAACCTCGAGATTCGCGCCGCGTTCGCGCATCTGTCGGAACATTCCGCGGCCGAGGAGAATCCGCGCTACTCGGGTACGTCCAACGAGGAGCTGCTTCGCCTGGGGCAGCACCTGACCCGGAGCTTGGGGCGGCGCTTCTCGCTTCCCGAGTGGTTGTAGTTTGCTGACGACAACGACCTGCCGCAGAACTTTAGCGCCTGGCGTAAATCGTCACTGGGAACGATTGCCGCGTTTGCGCGACGATGTGCGGTGCTCGAAGGGTTTGTCGAGTACGGCACCGCCGATCCGCGCGCCGTCCGGACTTACAAATCGCTGCTGGCAGCCGGGCTCGATGCGGAGATCGTTGACGGCGCGGTCTTTGTGCACAAGGAGTGCGAGCACTGTCGTGCGCCGTTCACGGTTGAGGCGACGCGGCGCGAGCAGGGTTACTGCTCAGTGAGCTGCGGCGTGCGTACCGCGTGGACCGATCCCGCGGTGCGTGAGAAGCAGCTGGCCAGACAGGCAGAGGCGTTCGATGCGCGCCGCCACGTGTTGCGCGAGAAGCAGCTCGAGGTCTACACGGAACTGAAAAACGGGCTGGGACGGCTACCTCTCAAGAAGGAGTGGGTTGCGCGGTGCAAGCTGCAGGGCGTGAGCGTCGAGATCTGCCGGCAGCCCAGTCCGTTCATCAACTGGCAGGCTCTGGAGCAGGCGGCGGCCGGTTTCAACCACCGCGTCGTGTCCGTGGTCGAGGACGGCCACGCGACGGTCTACAACGGCACCGTCGACGAATGTCACAACTACCTGGCAGGTGGCTGGGATGGCGGCTTGACCTCCAAGGGACGCCGTCGCGAGTGGTGGGTAGTGAACGCCAACTGTGGGGAGGTCTACCTCAAGGATCGACAGTTCTGCAACCTGTCCGTGGCTGTGCTGCGTCCTGGGCTCTCCCGTGAGGAGGTGCGTCGCCGCGTCCGTCTGGCGGCCATCTGGGGCACGATCCAGACGACGATGACGCGGTTCAACTACCTGAGCGACCAGTGGCGGCTCAACTGTGAGGAAGAGCGGTTGATGGGCGTGGACATCCTGGGGCATCTCGACTGCGAGCTCACGAAGCCCGGCGCGGCCGGTCTGCCCGAGTTCCTCGCGCTACTGAAGCAGGACGTGGTCGACACGAACACGGCGCTGGCTCGCGCCTGGGAGATCAACCCCTCGGCGGCCGTCACGTGCAACAAGCCCTCCGGCGACAGCTCGTGCCTGGTCGATACGGCGGCCGGGTTCAAGGACCACCACGGCAAGTTCTACCTGCGGCGCATACGGCTCCGTGCCGACAACCCTGTGGCTAGGGTGTTGATGGCAGCCGGTGTGCCGTACACGCCGGACTACAACAAGACGGACACGCTGGTCTTCGACTTCCCCTGTCGCGCGCCGGAAGGAGCGCTCATCCTTGGGGAGCGGACGGCGCTTGAGCAGCTCGAGCACTGGAAGACCTACAAGCTGCACTACACGGAGCACAACCCGTCGGTCTCGATCTACGTGCGGCCCGAGGAGTGGCTCGCCACGGGGCACTGGGTCTACGAGAACTGGGACCACGTCGGCGGCCTGTCGTTCTTCCCGTTCGACGGCGGCGTCTACCCCCTGGCGCCTTATCAGACGCTCACCGAGGACGAGTACCGCGAGCGCGCCGCCACGTTCCCGGAGATCGACTGGGCGGAGCTCCTGCGGTACGAGTTCGAGGACATGACGACGCTGGCTCAGACGGTGGCCTGCGTCGGGGGAGCTTGTGAGATGGCTTGAGGGAGGCTTGTATGAGCGTTTTGATTGATTTCGCGTGCCTAGTCAGGGATGAGCCGCGAGGACTGCTCGTACCGGGATGTACGGGCTTCGTCTTCAGCAATCAGTGCTTCGGTGTGGCATGTGCACATCCCAAGCTGGAAGGGGTGTACATACCGCTCTCGTTCGACGACGAGTTGCTGTCGACGGCTCTTCAGGATGCGGGGTGCTGGCAGTCGATTACGAAGGACCCCGTCTTCAACCTGGACACGGTGGACGTGCTGTTGGGCGAACTGGGGCTACCGCTCGTGACCGATCGGCTTGTCCCCGAAGACAACAGCGACGACGTCCGTTCCGGTGAGGCCTGGCTGCGTGTGATCGTAAGCAATCCTCCAGAGAACTCCGTGCTGGCCCCGCTGGCGGGACGCAAGTGCGTGCTGATCTGGTGCAACGGCGACTAGGGTTAGAATCCGTACATGGGCCCGCTCAAGCCTTGTGAACGCTGGGAGGACGCCGCCCTGTGGGCGGCCGAGGCCGCGGGCGAGCTACGCGCACCTGCTGGCCAGCTCAAACAGGCGATCGCCGTCTGCTACACGGACGGCGACGTCGGGCTCTACCTCGCTCCCACAGGGGAGACGGCCGCGGTCTTCGGCCGCGCCGCCACTGACAACGACCTGGCCGCCGTCAAGGCGGCGGCCGCGCCCGTGCTGGGTCCCGCTGCACTGCGGTCCGAGCCCCTCACGCACGCTGAGGCGAGCTCGGGGGCCTGGATCAAGGTCGCGTACTCGCAGGGCCTGCGCGACTTCATGACGCCGCTCAACTTCTTTCCGGGGCGCTACCCGGGCGGCATCCCTAACGCTCCCAGCCCGCTGGCGGCCACGCTCTCGGGCAGTTTGCTGGGGGCCGGCCTGGGCTACGGCGTGGGTGCGGTGGCCGAGCGGCTCTTGCCTGAGAGCTGGACCCAGCACAGGCTCCGTCGCACCCTGGCCATGCTGGGCGGCATGGGCGGCGCTGTCCCCGGTGGCGCCGGTATCCTGGCGGCGTGGCAGCAGGGCCATTCGATATTGGACGGCCAGCCGCTCTCCCCCCCGCCGCTGTCGACGCCGGAGCTCGCTCCGGCTGATTTGCCGTTAGGCAAGTCCGCCTACGCCGAGCCGCTGGCGGCGGTGGCGCACCAACCGTTACCGGGCCGCTCCGGCGTGCTCGTTGCGCGGCTTACGAAGGCCGCGGAGACCGCGATGGGCTTCGGTCTGACGCCGGTCACCCGTATTCCGTCCGTGCTCGACGTCAATATTGACGCCGCCGGACGCACCTTGTGGGAGGCAGGCGCTGGCCCGGCTCTCACAGGCACGACGCTCGCCGCGCTGCAGGCGGCCGCGCAGTTGCCGGGCGGGGCCGGTCCCGGTCTCGTCACGCCCGAGCAGCTGGGCCGGCTGGCCATGGGCGCCGGTGCCGGTTATGCCACGGGGGCCCTGGTCGGCGCCGTGCTCGGTGCTTTGACAGGTCTGCCTCCGGATGTACAGAATTCGCTCCGCAATTCGGGCGCCCTCGTGGGCGTGGTCCAGACCGCGGTCCCTGCCCTGTTCGGGCGGTGACCTTCGCACAGAGAAAAAGGCAGGTATTCACACATGGCTGATCCAACCCCGACCCCGACCCCGACCCCGACCCCGACCCCGACCCCGGATCTGTTCGCGGAGATCAAGACGGACGTCGCCGCCCTGATCACACAGTACAAGGCGGACATCACGGCCAAGTCGATGTCGATCACGGCGGCGTTCAGCCTCATGACGGAGGCTGCCGGCGACTTCATCCAGCTCGTGCAGCCGTTTACCGGCTACACCGGCGCGCAGAAGAAGGCGGCCGTGATTGAGGCCGTGCTCGTCTTCTACCAAAGCGTGATCGCTCCGCTGGGCATTCCGGGGGTGCCCGCGCTCATCGAGACCACTGTGGTCGAGCCCCTGGTTGAGAAGGAGATCCCCGTCATCGTAGGGGCTATCGTCGACGGCGTGGTCGCGATCTACCAGAAGTACGCGGTGGGCGCGTTTACTCCCACCCCGGCTCCGGCTCCGACCCCGGCGACAGGGAGCTAAGCGATGGCGTGGCTGGACTGGCTACGCGCCGCCGTCCCCGACGACCCGGGGGCGGCGGTTCTGTGTCCGGCGGGAGTCAGCCGCCGCGGGTTCCTGCGAGCCTGCGGTGTGACGGGCCTCTCGCTGGCGGTGCCGGGCTTGGCGGTGCAGAAGCTCGCCGTGGCCACAGAAACTGCGGGTTTGGCCCCGTTTTGCCCTGCTCCCGGCAACGCCGTGTTTACCGACCTGAGGGAGCGGCTTACAGCGGATCTCGTGGCCCAGATTGTTCAGGAGGAGGATCAAAGGTTCCTCAGCGAAATCACGGGTGCTGGGGGCCGCATTGCCGGGTTCCGGCTGGAGTGCAGTGAAGCGGAGTTTCGGCGCCAGTACCTGGGTGAGTTTCAGCTTCCATCTGGTGTTCTGCTCCGAGCCGCAGAGACGCCGCCTTCCTCGATAAGCGAAGCTCTGCGGTACCTGCAACAGGGGATACTCGCACGTCGACTCGAGGATCTTCAGGCCCAGGTGCGGGATCGAGAGTTGTACGGTATGAGCAAGGTGAAGCCAGCCTACGCATCGTGGCGGAGCATGGAGCTGATGCGCAACGCGCTCGTTAAGTACGCGGCAGACCGCTGTCCATTACCTTCGGATGCCAGAGGAGAAGTGCGTGCCTTTCTTCACTCGGATACACAGCAAGCTTGGTTTGAGCCTTGCTACGAGCCCCTTAGCCCCACCGACGTGTGAGGCGCGCCCTGCTGGTTTGAGCCGTCGGGGCTTTCTCCGCGCTGCGGGGGTGACGACGCTCTCGCTGGCGGTGCCGGGGCTGGTGGTGCGGCCGCTCAGCGCCACGTTGCACCGTGTGTCTGGTTGGCCTGGGCCCGGCGCCCAGGAAGGTCCGGGCGTGGCGGAAGCCGTGGCCCAGGCGCCTGAGCTGTCGTTTGCTGCGTCCGGGCGGATCCGGCTCGCGGGCGTGACGTTTAACGCGCACACGGAGTTAGCGCGGACGGAATACGAGCTGATCACGCAGCCGGTGCCGCTTAAACCGGGGACGCCGATTGTGTGGGATCATCTCACGGACGGCGCAGTCTATGTTCGGCCGGCGCGGCCTGGCGAGCCTGTGCAGGGGTTTCTGGCCTGTGTTTCGTCCGATAGGCCCGGTCGCGACCCGATGATGCTGGTGCAGACCTATCCTCGTTTCAGTTACCGGTCCCAGCCGGCTGTTCTGCTAGGATGAGCGCGGCGCCGCAGGACGCGGCTTGAAACTGCTTTTGAGGGCCAGGGAGGGCCCGCCATGTACATCGTGGGTGCCGAGACAGCAAAGATCGGGCGGGTGCGGTTCTGGGCTGAGCGGGGGTTGATCCACTGGGAGGACGCCAAGGACAACTCCTATGGCACTCAGACCGTGGCGTCGTTCCTGCACAAGATCAACGCCTTCAGTGAGATGATGGGCAACTCGCTGCGGAAGTCCAAGGACCGCGAGTGGCTTGGAGACGACAACCTGGCGCAGCAGATCCGCAACTTCATCGATGATGGGGCCGCGATCGCCAAGCAGGCGCAGGTGCAGGGCATGCCCAGCGATCCGTCGGCCGTGCGTGATCTGGCACGGCGGCGGCCTGCTTCCGTGGTGATGCCGTCGAGCCTGGCGTCGTTCTGACAATTTCAAGGGAGCCCACGGGCATGCTCACAGCGCGCGAGGCCTTCAAGGCGGGGTTTCTGGCTCGGTGCGCCGAGGACGGGCTGGGACCAGGCCAGGCACATACACTGGTCAAGGCCGCGCTGGGCCTGACCGACTTGCCGGACATGGCCGGCAAGGCCGGGCTGGCTCTGGCCGGGACCGCTCCCTTGATGCTGGGCGGCGGTCTGGGTTACCTGGCGGCCAAGGCCACCGACGCCGACGATACGGACGCGACCGATCTCAAGCGCCGCGAGCTGATCGACGAGTACGTGCGACAGGCGGCCCATCTGCGTTCCATGACGTCTCTGCGCCACCAGTCTGCGGCGGCTCCCGCGCGGACCCGGCGCGCCTATTGACCCTGGACCGTCATGCCCGGCAGCCTCGTCAAGTTTCTGAACCGGTTCGACGACGGCCGCGGCGGCAAGCTCCACTGGGGCCGTGCCGCCGAGGACGGCTTGCCGTTTCGCGGCCAGAACCCGCCGCTGTACACCCAGGATGAGTGGGAGGAGCGGGTCGTCCGGGTGGGCGATGCCCGCAACGGCTGGTTTGATACGTCCGACCCGGAGCAGAACCGGTCTTACCTGAACGTGCTGGACGGTATCGTCAACGGTTGGTACGAGCCGATCCACATCAGCCGCCATTTCGAGGGGGAACAGCGGCTGGTCTACGCCGAGTGGGTCGAGTACTACCTGCAGGATGGCAGTCCGACTCCGTTTTTGCCGCGGGAGGCAGGCCATGGATAAGGAGACGGCCGAGACGATTCTGGCCAAGGTGGTCGCCGCCCGGCAGAAACAGGCGGCGCTGGAGATGGACCCGGACCAGGCGGCGCTGCGGGCGCAGGCGCTGCGCAACGTGCTCACAGCCGGCGGCGTGGGGTTGGGGATGGGCGTGGGGTTTCACGGGCTGACGGGGCTGCTCGGCCTGCTGCACCGCAACGCCGCACCGCCGCAGCACCCGCGGCAGCATCGCCCGGCGGAGTTCGAGCTCCCCTATCCGGCGGAGAAGGCGGCCGAGGGTGCCGAGCCGTTTCCGCCGCTCTATGGCGCCCAGCAGCTCTCGACGGTCCCCTGGCTGGGGGCGGCCACGACGCTGGCGGGCATGGGCGGCCTGGGTCTGGGCTGGCATGGCATGGGAAAGCTGCTCACGGCGCTGCGCGAGCACCAGGGCAAGATTGAGCTCGAGTCGGCGCGCTCCGATTTTCGCGACGCGATGCTGTCGCAGTACGACCGGCCCGGCGAGCGCCGCAAGGCCGCTGGGGACGAGGCCACGCTGGGCACTGACCTCGACCAGCTTTACGACGCGGCCGAGAAGCAGGCGGTCGACATGGGGGAGTGGGCGCGGTACCTGACCAACTACTACGGCCTGTACGCGGCTCCGGCCGCGGCCCTGGCTGGGATCGGCGCCTACAACATCACCAAGAAGCGGAGCCGCCGCTCGGTGCTCGACCAGGCGCTCAAGCAGCGCCAGCGTGAGCGGGCCGAGGGAGCGCCCAGCGAGCTCTACGCGATGCCGGTGCCCGTGGCGCACTCGGAAAGTTCTCAGCACGCCTTGCCGAGGTACTGACCGTGGTGACTCAGGGCCGCGCTTTCGGTGACGCCGCCGCTTTGCGTGAGGCTGTCTACGCCGCCGCGCTCGATGCGGTGCGACAGGCGCCTCCCGTGAGCAATCGCAGCCACACGCTGCGGCTTTCCAACGTGGCCTACGCCGAGCCTGGCGCGTACTCCAAAGCCCAGCAGAAGGCGGCCGTGCTTGAAAGCCGCACCCTGGGGCGCAAGCTCAAGGGGACGTGGGAGCTCGTCGACAATGCCACCGGCAACGTGCTCGATAGCCGTGAGCAGGTGCTGGCGCGGGTGCCGTTCGTGACCGACCGCGGCACGTTCATCCACAACGGGTCCGAGTACGCCGTGGCGCACCAGCAGCGGCTCCGCTCGGGCGTGTTCGTACGCCGCAAGGCCAACGGCGAGCTCGAGGCCCACGCCAACGTGCTCCCCGGGCAGGGGTTCTCGCATCGCTACAACCTCGACCCGGCCAAGGGAACCTTCCACCTCGAGGTGGGCCAGGGACGGTTGCCTCTGATGCCCCTGCTACGGCTGCTGGGAGCACACGACACGCAGCTCCGCGACGCCTGGGGCAGTGACGTGCTGGCGGCCAACATGGCCAAGGACGACCCCTCCAGCCTCAGGAAGCTCCAGGCCAAGCTGTTGACGCCCCGCGACCTGGCCGACGGCAAGGACCCGCGGACGGCCTTGCAGGAGAAGTTCGCGGGCATGGCGCTTGACCCTGACGTGACGCGGCGCACCCTGGGTCAGCCGCACGCGGGGCTCACGCTTGACGCCATGCTCGCCACCACCAGCAAGCTGCTGGCCGTGCACCGCGGCGAGGCGGAGGTCGACGATCGTGACCATCTCGCCTACCAGACCTTTCACGGGCCCGAGGACCTGATCGCCGAGCGGCTGGGCCGCGATCACGGCCGGCTCCGCCGCCAGCTCCTGAATCGGGCGGCGTTTCGCGGCGACCTGAAGGCGATGCCGTCCTCCGCCTTGCAGCCGCAGGCGGACGCGGCTCTGCTGTCGTCCGGGCTGGGTCAGAACCTCGAGGAGGTGAACACGGCCGAGCTTCTCGACAAGCAGACCCGCATCAGCCGGATGGGCGAAGGGGGTATACCTTCACTTGATTCTATCCCCGAGGAAGCCCGCGCCGTGCAGCCCTCGCACCTGGGTTTCATGGACCCGGTGCGGACTCCCGAGAGCATGCGCGCCGGTGTCGACCTCAATCTGGCCAGCGGCGCTCGCAAGCTCCCTGGCGGCGAGATCGCGGCCCAGTTCCGCGACGTCCGCACCGGGCAGGCCGCCTGGAAGACCCCGCGTGAAATGGCTGACGCGACCATTGCGTTTCCCGGGTCGCTCGCGCGTCCTGGCAAGCGGGTTGCTGCCATGAAGGGGGGCAAGATTGGCTGGGTGCCGCGCGGCGAGGTCGATTACGAGCTGCCCCACTTCGAGGGGGCGTTCAGCCCGCTGGCGAACATGATCCCCTTGAAGTCGATGACTAAGGGCCAGCGGGTGGCGATGGGCTCGCGGATGTTGACTCAAGCGTTGCCGCTGGCCGAGCCGGAAGCGCCTCTGGTCCGGACCGGCATACCAGGCTCCGGAGGCAAGAGCTACGAGGAAGAATATGGCACTGCCATGGGTGCCGTCCGCGCCGGACGTGACGGCGTAGTGGCTGCCGCCGGGCCCGATCGTGTACATCTCCAACATGACGACGGCACGACGACCGAGCATGAGCTCCATCAGCACTTCCCGTTCAACCGCAAGACGTTCGTTACCCAGCGGCCCGTGGTGCGGCCTGGCCAGCGGGTTCGTGCGGGGGACCTGCTGGCGGCGTCTAACTACACCGATTCCCAGGGCGTTACGGCGCTTGGGCGTAACGCTCGCGTCGCCTACGTACCCTGGGGCGGACTCAACCACGAGGACGCCCTCGTCATCTCCGAGTCGTTCGCCAAGAAGTTCACCAGTGAGCACGCGTACCAGCACGAGCTCCCCGTGGACGACAAGACCAAGATCGGGAAGGCGTCGTACCTGACCTTCTTTCCGGCGCGGCACTCCCCGGAGCACTTAGCCGCGCTCGACGCCGATGGGCTCATCCGGCCGGGCACGCCCGTGACGTACGGCCAGCCCCTGGCCCTGGCGGTGCGCGAGCGGGAGCGGACGCGGGACAAGCTCCACAAGCCGGGGCAGGCTGGCTACTCCGACGCGGCCTTGACCTGGGAGCACCATGATCCGGGCGTGGTCACCGACGTGGCCCACGGTAAGGACGGCCCGGTTGTGGTTGTCAAATCAAGAAGTGTTATGAGTATAGGCGATAAGATGAGCGGGCGCTACGGCGACAAAGGTGTCGTCGCCGACATCGTGCCTGACGCGCTCATGCCGCACGATCAGACAGGGCGGCCCTTCGAGGTGCTCTTGAACCCGCTGGGTGTGATCAGCCGGTGTTACGACCAGGAAACGGAGTTTCTCACAGCTTCGGGTTGGAAGCTCGGGATCGACTTGCAGCCGCTGGAGCCGTTGTACTGCTTTGATTCGGAGACCGGTAAACTGGTTGTGCAAACGCCGAAGTTGCCGCTGAATATTCAAGAGTACAAGGGTTTGGTTTATCAGTACGAGTCCGTGTGTGTTTCGTTCTGCGTGACGCCAGGCCATGCGTTCTGGGTAGCAGAATACGATCTACCTGATCCTAGTGTGCTCGACTTCACGGGACGGGATCATGAGAGGCCGTTTTGGCGTCGTCTCATGGTTGAAGATGTGATCCGCGGCGATTTTCTCGTACCTGCGGCGACTTCCGGCCACAAGGCGCGTCATGACTGGGACGAACGGATTTCGATCGAGACGCCTCTTACGGGCGTTGTCATGCAACGTGATCACTGGCGTAGCGCGTTCTACGACGGTTTGATTTTCTGCCCGACGGTTCCCAGTGGTTATGTTCTGACACGGCGTCATCGTTGTGTTCAGGTGGCAGGGAACAGCAATCCTTCTCAGATTGCCGAGACGCTGCTGGGCAAGGTCGCGGCGCGCACCGGCAAGCCTTACGCCCCCGAGGACTTCGCCGGCACGTCCGACATGATGAAGTACGCCCGTGACGAGGTCTATCAGCACGGCATGTCGGCCACCGAGCCGATCTGGGATCCCAAGACGGGGCGCAAGATCTCGCCCCAGCACTACTCCCGCGACGCCCTGGGCCGGTTTGCACGGGTGGGCGGCGGTGTGCTCACGGGCACGCGCTTCTTCATGAAGCTGCACCACCAGGCCGAGGGCAAAGAACAGGCGCGGGCCTCGGGGGCCTACTCGCTCGACGAATCGCCTGCTAAGGGTGGACCTCAGGGGAGTAAAAGAGTCAGCCTCTTGGACGTGAACGCTCTTCTGTCTCACGGCGCCACGCAGGTGCTGCGCGACGCTTCCGCCGTGCGCGGTCAGCGCAACGACGACTACTGGCTCCGTTTCATGGAGGGGCACGAGCCTCCCGAGCCCGACGTCCCCTTGGTCTACACCAAGTTCCTCGAGCAGCTGAAGGCGGCCGGCGTCAACGTCGTTCGGGAGGGGGGACGGCTCCACGTCCTGGCGCTGACGCGGCACGACGTCCATCAGCTGGCGGGGGATCGCACGCTCGAGAACGGCGAGACGGCCCGGTTCGACCGGGATTTGAAGCCGGTGCCCGGTGGCCTCTTCGACGACAAGCTGACGGGCGGCCATGGCGGGCGGCGGTGGGCGGCCATTGCGCTGCACGAGCCGGTCCTGAACCCGGCCATGGAGGAGCCGGCGCGACGTCTGCTGGGGCTGACGCAGAAGCAGTTTGAGGGGGTGATCACGGGCGAGCACCGGCTCCCTGAGGGGACCGGGCCGCAGGCTTTGGCGCAGGCGCTTGAAAACCTCGACGTTCCTCGTGAGCTGGCTCGGGCCCGCGCCGAGGTGCTGGGTTCCAGCCGTGCCAAGCGCGATGACGCCGTGCGGCGGCTGGGCTACTTGAAGACGCTCGACCGGCTGCACATGAAGCCGGGGGACTGGGTGCTCGACAAGGCCCCCGTGCTGCCCCCCGTGTTCCGCCCCGTCTCGCTCATGGGGGCCAGCGGTTTGCCGCTGATCAGCGACGCCAACCTCCTGTACAAGGACCTCTTCGAGGCCGACCGCAACCTGCGGCTCATGCAGGCTCAGGTAGGCTCTGAGCACGTCGGCCCCGAGCGGCTGGCGGTCTATCACGCACTCAAGGCCGTCACGGGGCTGGGCGACCCGGTGGGTGTCAAGACGCGCGAGAAGAACATCAAGGGCATCCTCAAGGGCATCTTCGGCTCGAGCCCCAAGCTGGGCGCCGTGCAGCGCAAGCTGATCTCCTCGACCGTGGACAACGTGGGCCGCGGCGTCGTCGCCCCCGATCCGTCGCTCGACATGGACACGATCGGCTTGCCCGAGTCGATGGCCTTCGGCGTCTACCAGAAGTTTCTGGTGCGGCGGTTGGCACGGCGCGGCGTGCCGCCGGCGCGGGCCCTGCGTGAAGTCAAGGACCAGACCCCCTTGGCCCGCCGCGAGCTGCTGGCGGAGATGGCCGAGCGGCCCGTGATCGTGAACCGGGCCCCGGTGCTGCACAAGTTCGGGATTCTGGCGTTTCGGCCGCGGCTGGAGGCGGGACACACGATCAAGGTCAGCCCGCTGGTCGTGAAGGGTTTCGGCATGGACTTCGACGGCGACGCCGTCCAGTTCCACGTACCGACTGACGAGCTGGCGCGGCGGGAGGCGACTGAACGGATGCTGCCGTCGCGGGCTCTGCTTTCGCCGGCCGATTTTCAGAGCCCCGTACACGTGCCGGGCCAGGAGTACGTCGGCGGTTTGCACAAGTTGACGTCTGAGCCCGGCGATAACCCGCCGCGGGCCTTCCGCTCGCGGGCCGACGTCCGCAAGGCCTACCGCCGCGGTGAGCTTGGACCCGACGACCCCGTGGCCGTGCTGGGAGGCTAGATAACCTCTGGTAGAGTGAGTCAGGCTCACCTAACGCGGGGACTCATGCAATGCGCAAGGAAGCGTCCGTCCGACTCGTCGACCAGTCGCTCATGAACCTGGCCTTCAGCGCCGTCGCTGGGGCGGATCATGCGACCGAGAAGCGCGCGTTCGTGCCGCCTGACATGGCGGCTGGCGGCATGCAGGCTCCTGGCGGCATGCCGGCTCCCGGCGGAGGCGGAGGCGGCGCTCCTCAGGGGGCTGGCGGCCCGCCGGGCGGAGATCCCTCCGGGGGTGGCAACCCGGGCGGTGGCCTCGACGCCGGCACGCTCCGCCAGATCATCACGGACGTGATGACGCAACAGATGGGACAGATGGGCCAGATGGGCGCGGGCGGTGCCGGAGCCGGCCCGGGGCTCAAGCCCAAGATCGACGTCAACGTCGAGATCATGCAGATCAAGAACATGCTCGCCAAGATCGCCGACGCCATCGGCGTGCCCATTCCGGCCCAGGACATGGTGGCCACGCCCGAGAAGCTGCAGGCGATGGCGGCCGGTCAGGGCGCCGCGGCAGCCGCTCCCGGCGGCCAGGCGGGGGCTGCTGGCGGAGCAGGCGGAACTGGAGCCGGTGCCAGCGCCATTCAGCCGATCGATCCCATGCCGGCAGCGTTCCCGCAGGCGCCCGGCGGCAAGTCAGCCTTCGATCAGGGTGAGGCGTTCGACGCCGGTCGGTTCGGTGAGACCACGCAGTCGGCGACCAGCCTGATCGCCATGTTCAGTCGGAGAACCGCCGGCTCGTGAGAGTGACGCTGATTCCCAAGGGGGGTGTCGGACGGCATCCTCCGCTGGTGCTCGAAGCCGCGCAGGTGCTCGTGGCGCACGACGACGGTACGCCGCTGGCCGTGGCCGCCGAGTACGGACCCGACGGGGGCGTTGCCGCGTCGCACGCCCTGGATCAGGATTTCAACCGGATGCTCGAACTGCTGGGCATTCGCCGAACCACGGTGTGCGACCGCGTTGAGGTTGCCAAGCCTCCGTCCGGCGCGCGCCTGATTGCCGGCCCGCGTTCGGGCCAGGGAGCTTGACGTGTCTCAGACGCCGCGCAGCGCCAAGGTCTACTACGGTTCGCATGCCAGCTCGGTGATCGGCCGCCCGCTCCTGCCGACGGGGGTAATGCCGCCGCGTGGGCTCGGGCAGCGGCCCATGTCCGAGCACAGCCGGACGGCAACCAAGTACTACGCTGATCGGACCGACTACGGTGGCAAGGCCGCGGCTCCGGCGGTCAGCGGTGCCCTCCGCGCGCTGACCGAAGCCGACGTGCCGGGCGTCACCGCCGGCGTGTTCGACGCCCTCGGTTTCGGCACGGACAAGGTGCAGGTCGTGTGCGGTTCGGACGCTCTCGTCCGCATGCTCCGCACCCGGCTCGAGATGGGTGTGGCCCGTGGCGAGCTCGACGCCGACCGCTGTCGCGACGTGGTGTTCGCCGTGTCGCCCTCCACGCTAGCGCCACCGCCGCCGCCCGTGGTGGAAGCGCCGGCGGTTGAGCCTGCAGCGCTCGAGGATGAGGACGAGGACGCCCAGTTCTACGCCCAGATGGCCGCCGAGGAGGCTCAGGCCTCAGGCCGGTAAGCTGAACGTCGCCCGTGCTTAAAAGCACTTTCGAGGAGGCCGTCGTGCCCGCGCTGACCACTGCCGGGAAAATCCTGGTCGAGGACGCGGTCCCACGCGGCTTCTGGGACGGCCGGCCCCTGGACAAGAAGGGGCTGGCCGTGCTCTTGCGCCGGGTGGCGCTCGAGCGCCCTGAGGACTATCGCGAGGTTAGCCATCGGCTGGCCGGGCTGGGGCACGAGGCCGCGCAGGCTTCAGGCGGTGATACCTTCGACCCGTCGCATCTCCAGAAGGCGCAGGCCGGGCACCGGACCCGGGCGCGGGTCGAGGCCCGGCTCCGTGAGCTGCTCGACGACGACCAGCTGCCGGACGCGGAGCGCAACGATGCCATCGTCCGGCTTGCCGCCGGCGAGCTCACCCGACAGCAAAAAGAGGTTTACGAGGAGAGCCTGGCCGAGCGGAACCCGCTGGCGCACCAGGTGCTCTCCGGCTCCCGCGGCAACCCCGCCAACCTGGCCAGCCTGCGCGGCAGCGACCTGCTCTACGTCGACCACCACGACCAGCCCGTCCCCCTGCCGATTCTACGGAGTTACTCCGAGGGGCTGACGCCCGCCGAGTACTGGGCCGGAGCCTATGGCGCTCGTAAGGGCGTGATCGACGTCAAGACGGCGACGCAGCGGGCCGGCTACCTGGGCAAGCAGCTGGCGCAGGTCTCACACCGTCTGGTCGTCACCGGTCTGGACGCGGACGAGCCCGCGGCGACGCCGCGCGGCCTGCCGGTCGCGACCGCCGACCCCGACAACGAGGGCTCGTTGCTGGCGGCTCAGACCGGGCCTTACCCGCGCGACACGCACCTCTCCGCGCGGGTGCTCTCCCACCTGCGGGCGCTGGGCCACGACCGCATCCTGGTACGCAGTCCCACGGTGGGCGGGCCGGCGGGCGGCGGGCTGTACGCTCGCGACGTGGGGCTGCGAGAGCGGGGCGTGCTGCCGGGCACCGGTGAGCAGGTGGGGCTGGCGGCGGCCCAGGCTCTGTCGGAACCCGTATCTCAAAGCCAGCTCTCGAGTAAGCATTCCGGCGGCGTCGCCGGCCAGGCCAAGGGGGTCAGCGGCTTTGCCCGCATCAATAGCCTGATTCAGGTGCCCAGCGTCTTTCCCGGCGGGGCCACTCACGCGCAGGTCGACGGCACCGTGAGCCGGATCGAGGCCGCGCCGGCCGGCGGCTCGCACGTGGTCGTGGACGGCACGCGGCACTATGTGCCGGCGGGCTACGAGCTCAAGGTCGCGCGCGGCGACCACGTCGAGGCGGGCGATTCCCTCTCCGACGGGGAGCCCAGTCCGGCCGAGATCGTGCAGCACAAGGGACTGGGAGAGGGCCGGCGCTACTTCACGGAGGCCTTCCGGGACGCGATGACGGGGGCCGGCATCAAGGTGCACCGCCGCAACGCCGAGCTCCTGGCCCGTGGCCTGATCAACCACGTCCGGCTCGCAGCCGAGATGGGCGAACACGTCCCCGACGACATCGTCCCCTACGACGCCCTCGAGCACACGTACACGCCTCGCGAGGGGACGCAGTCGCTCACACCGGCGCGGGCCGTGGGTTCGTATATGGAGCGGCCCTATCTGCATTACTCGATCGGGACCAAGGTGCGGCCCTCGGTGGTCAAGGAGCTGGGTCACTTCGGTGTGGGCACGATCGACGTGCACCCTGCCCCTCCTACCTTCGAGCCCGTGATGATCCGGGGGGCTGCCAGCCTGCAATCCGACCCGGACTGGATGACGCGTATGTACGGTTCCGGTTTGAAGAAGAGCCTGCTCGAGGCCGTGCACCACGGCGGCGTCAGCGACGAGCATGGCACGTCGTTCGTGCCCAGCCTGGCCCGCGCTGTGGATTTCGGCCGCCACGGGCTCGTGCGCACGCCCGAGCCGGGGTGGGCCGTCAAGAAATCGGCCGAGGGCCCGATTCCGGGACTGCCCAAGGTGCCGGCGCCGGCCGTCAAGCCGCTGCCGGCCGCTGCAGGCTCCAGCCCGCCGCCGTTGCCCAAGCCGCCGGCGGGCGGGCCGCTGGAAGGATTCGGGTCGCTGCTGAACCACACGGCAGGGTTCCTGGACACGCTGCACGGCTCGCCTCAGCCGCCCCAGTACGGGGCCGTCGGCTACGACGCGCAGGGGCACTTCGATACGCATCAGCAGGATGCGCTCATGGCTCGCGTGCATGCCGGCGACCGTACGCTCCCGCTGGCGCCGCAGGCTCCGCCGGCAGCGGCTCCGGCCGCACCCGTGGCCGCTTCCGCTCCGGCTGTGCCGTCCGGCGAGGGCTCGCCGCTGGGGGCCGTGTCGGCTGCCGGCGCCGCGGATACGCTCACCGGTGAGGTTAGCGAGCGCGGCTTCAATTACGCGGCGGGCCGCGGCTTGCGTGGGCTCTATAACCGGCTGGGCGTGCCGCTGGCGAACCGGCTGACGCCGCCGGTCAACACGCTGCTGGGCCGGGCCGGGCTGGGGGTGCTGCCGGGGGCCGCGCCGCTTTTGAGCCCGACCGGTTCGCTGGGGCTGCGGGCTCTGCACGTGGCCAAGGGGAGCCTGGCGTTCGGGGCCGCGGCCAACATTTCGGCCAACGCTCCGGCGGCCTTGCATACGCTCTACCAGGGAGCTCGAGGCGCGGCCAGCGGGGATACGGCCGGCTACGATCAGGCGGCGCAGCGGACGCTGGACTGGCAGCAGGACCGGGCCCGCGAGCTGGGCGAGCGGAACTGGGCGGCGCGGGCGATCGACGGCGGCGAGCGCCCGTTTTCGACGTTGGGGGCATTAGCGTCGCAGGTTCCCGACGCGCTTGAGGCCCAGGGGGATTTAGGCCAGGAAGCCCTCCGTGGCAACCGACTCGATGCGCGGCTCCAGCCGCACCAGCTGGGCCGCGCCGCCTGGTTGCAAGGCCGGCAGGCGCGGGGAGAAACGCTCACGGCGGGGGAGCTGCGGGATCTGCAGGCCTATGCGAGGTAGGAGACCGTCATGGATAAGGCGGCCGGAGGTCTCGGTACGCTTGCTGGGCAGCTCGGACACGCGGCGGCAAGTTATGCCAAGCCGCTGGTAACGAAGGCGGTTACGCCTATGGCAACCGGGTTGCGCTCGGCGACTACGGTGGTGCCGGGTTTGGCCGCGCAAGCTGGACGCACGGCTGTTTCGGCACTAGGTCAAGGCGGACAGATGACGGCCTCGGCGCTTGGGTCTGCGGCTAAGAGGATGGCCGGTCTACCTGCGTCGCAGCCATTTGCACCCACGGTGGGGCAGGGGCTACGAAACGCGGCGAGCTTCGCGTTCAATCCGAATTATCCCGGTCTTGATCGTGCACCTGGTGTAGCAGAGGCTGTAGCGGCCGCGCGACCTCTGGATCGAGCACGCCAGCTTGCGGCTACGAGTCTGCGCTGGGGTTCGCGCGCCGCCACGGTGAGCGGCGGCGCCATGGTTGCGGACGGAGCCTTACGCGACTATCCGAATTACTATGGCCGGGAGATCGGTGCACGTACGGGTATCGACGAGTCGCAGATACCTGTGGTGCAAAACGCGATACGTTCCAATGCTCCGGGGTTGCTCTGGGAGGTAGCTAAACAGCAAACCGGCTACGGAGATTCGTCGCCATTTTCTCGGATGCACGGCCAAGCGCTCGGTGAGTTAATGCCGGCACAGATACGCTACGACATGGCGCGGTCGCGCGAGCACAATCCCAGCCTCTTCGGTGCCCTGGATGCGTTACGGAGTGTAACGCCCGCAGGGGCGCTGACGACCCTCGCTGTACGCAATTCAGGTAGCGATAGGCCGCCGGATTATGTGGGAGCCTGGCAACGAGCTGCAGAGCGCTACGGCCCGGCGGCTCTGGCGGATCGAGAGGGGACGCTCAACAGTCCGTTTGCGCGCGCCTATGGGAGCGTTGCCGATTCGGTGCGCACGGGGTGGCAGCGACGTCAGAACCCGTCTTCCTGGTCTGCTGCGGCCATTTTGGGTAACAACGGGCTCATGAGTCGAGAACAGGCCTATGATGTTTGGCGTCGTAATGGCGGCTGGCCAACTCTGGCTGGCAATTTGGCTTACGAGTACCGCGAGCCCCTGAAAACGCAGGCGGAGTGGTGGGCAGCTCGGCGTGCCGCGGAAGCCGTAATGCGCGGTGGCAATCAGCGCTGAAGGCGGGGATGCCAGGCGCCCGCAGTACAATCCGAGGGGCGGGATGCAAGTGGAGGGCGGCCATGGAAGGCAGCTACGCAGCGGAGCTGGGCAAGCGCGCGGCTTCTTTACAGAAGGAAGCTATGGAGCCCGCCGGGCTCGCCGGCCTCCTGGCGCTGGGCGGCGTAGGGGCTGCCGGCGGCTACGGCGCTGCGTCCGCACCCCAGGGTCATAGAGCTGAGGGAGCCTACCGGGGCGTGTCGCGGTTTGGCCACGCGCTCGGTGGCGCTGGGGTGGGCGGTCTAGCAGGTGGGGCCCTTGCGGCTCAGTTGGCACCTGAATCCGGCCTGGCCGGCCTCGCCGTCGGCGGCCTGGGCGGCGCGGCCCTGGGTGGCCTGGCCGGTGACAAGGCCTGGCAATGGACGATGCCGCAGCCCACTTGGGAACGCCCGTCGGCCCACCAGCTGGGACAGGCGGCGGCGCGCAAGGAGGATGAGCGATGACGGCCCTGGCGACCCCGCATACGCACCGCCGCACCTTCAGTACGCCCGTGGGTGCGATCGCCTACGAGAAGGTCGCGACCGCCTTGGGCAGTTACTGGCGTTCGCCGGCTACCAGCCCGCAGCTCGTAGCGGCGCTCAAGGCCCGCTCAGGCTGGCGGCAGAAGGCGGCCGATGCCGGCGGCGATCCCGAGGGCTCGTTTGAGCAAGCCTTCGGCAGTCTCGCATATAATTACTTGAAAAGTAATGCCCCTCAGCTCCTCGACCACGTCGTCGGCTTCCAGCTGGTCGACCGCGATGAGGACAAGACCAAAGCCTGCGGCCTCTTCGGCATCAAGCTGGGCGACCAGTGGCTTTACGCCCCGGTGTTCTTCCTCAATGGAGAACTCAAGGGGCATGAGCTTTTGTATGTGAAAGCCAAGGATGCTTTCGTGCCGCTCAAGGAGAACTGGGTCAATTACTTGCAGGGCCGCCGGCCCCAACAGCTGGGCGAGCAGTCGCAGCAGGACGCCTATCAGCTGGGAGGTATGGCCCCGGATATCAGCCGGCTGGCCTACCTGCCCGGCATGGGCAAGATGTCCTGCGATCGTTGGGCGGTGCCCGCCTTGCCCCTTATGGCCGCCGCCCTGCGGCAGCCCGAGCGGCTGCTCACCAAGCACGCCGACGTCTTCGACCGGCTCGACCTGCGCCGCTTCCTGGCGACGTCGCCCCAGGCAGCCTACGCCCTGCACGCCGCGGCCGAGACGTACCCGGCGGTGAAGCAGGCGCTCGATCGCTTCTACGGCCCCGACCTGCTCTCCAAGGCGGCCGCTTTTCATCTCGACCGGGCCAAGCGGCAGATCAACTCGCTGCTGCCGGTGCAGCGTTCACCGCTGCCGGCGGGCCCCCGCCACCTGATTCCCACGCCCGCTGAGAAGCGCGCCGTCGAGATCGTCGAGCAGCAGAAGAAGCTCAAGGTCTACGACGACGCCTCCAAGACGGTCAACGACCCCGAGCTCACCGAGGACGACCGCCGCAAGGCCCTGCTCGACGGCGTGCTAATCAAGGACGAGCGCGATCCCCACGGCGTCTCGGTCGTCTACGACACGCAGGTACGACAGGCGCTGGCCAATCCCCCCGAGACCGGGCTCTACGACGTGCTCGAGCGGCCCGGCAAGTTCGACCGCATGCTCATCGTCAAGAGTCCGCACTCGCAGCGGGGCCGGGAAAGCTTCGCCACCGTCGTGCGGTTGGGCGACGGCGCCAAGTCCTGGCTGAACGCGCACGCCACCCATCTCTGGGCCCGAGACGAGGAGCGGTTCGACGAGTACCGCGCCTGGTGGGACAAGCTCCCTGAGGGCTTCTCCTGCGAGATCGGCGCCACCTACATGGCCGTCTCCGAGCGGGGCGACGCCACCGTGCCGTTCACGGTCCGCGAGGATTACAGCGACGGCGCCTACCGCGTCGACTTCGACGACCACTGCCGGCACGACTACCGCCGCCCCGCGTCCCGCTCGGGCGCCGTGCCTCCCGAGCCCGCCCTGGACAACACCGAGTACTTCTCCGCCTACGGGGCCACGCTCCGCGTCAATCAACGCGACGGTTCCAAGCTGCGCTCGATCCGCGGCGAGCTCTACGTGCCCAAGTCGTTCCGGCTCCTGAAGCTCAAGGGGCCTGCCAAGCTCAGTCCGGAGGAGCAGCTGGGGCCGGGCGAGCCGGCGGACTCCGCGGCCGAGCCGGCGCCGATCGAGCCGGGCTCGATCGAGGACGTGCAGCTGTTGTTCCTGGAGAAGACGGCTGCCTTGCGGGTCGTCAACGACGGGCCCACGTACACGGTGGAGGGTTCCGGCGTCGTCAAGGCGGGGGCCTACCGCACGGCGCTTGTGCACCTGGTACGCGAACGCGGGCTGACGGAGAAGGTCGCGCAGGAGGTGCTGGCCCAGGCTCGTGCGGCACGGCCGCGAGGTGGGGCGGCCCGGTTTCGCATCAAGTACGCCGACGGCTACGACGACCACTACGGCATGCTCCAGGGGGGGCCGACTACGCCAGCCTTTTCGGCGCCCTACACGGGCACCGAGTTCAACGGCCCCAACGCGGTCAATTCGATCTACCCTCAGGAGGAGTTCCTGCCGGTCACGCCGCTGGATGCCAATAGGACCGATCCACGGATCTACGACCCGTGGATGAACTACAAGTTCGACCAGAACTCGATGGCCACCGCCGGTCAGGCCGGCGCCTCGGGACAGAAGGAGGTCTTCGATACGTCGATGATCTCCGGCCTCCTGAAGTCGGTGAGCCAGGACTCGCTGGTGGACCGCTACCTGCCCGATCTGACGCGGGCTCTGGACCGGCTGGGGCGGATTCTGTTCGGCTTTTTCTGGCACCAGGACCTCTTCGCCGAGCGGTACGGCTCACAGGACCTGCCCGAGCTCGAGGACTCGCTGCGCAACGCCTTCGACTCCACGGGCGACCTCGTGCTCTACCTCAAGGAAAAGACGATCGACTTCGACCTCGATCAGCCGGGTGAGCCCGATCTCGGCGACGCCGCGCAGGCTTGAACCGACGGGGCGGTCCAAAAAGCACTTTCATACCGAGGTGAGCCGTGGGTGGGATTACCGACGAACGCACGTTCATTCTGACAGTGGCGGCCGGGGGTGTGGACACCTACTTCGCGCTCCTGTCGCCCCGCCGCGGCTACGTGGCCAAGCTGGTCGTGGCGCAGGCGGCCGGCACGTCGAGCAACTTCACCGCCGACCTGTATTCCTCCAAGCTGGCCAATCCAGCGAACTCGGCGCTCCTGGACGCGAAGGGCAATCCGGCGGTGGCTGCGGTCTGCTACCAGGTGGTCCCGACCCAGACGATCACCGCGGGCAACGCCATTGTGCTCGTAGGCTCGGCCTACGGCTTTCAGAACATGGATGCGACCGATCAGCTGCAGAGCGTCCGCGACGGCGCACTCTGGCTGCGGCTCAATTCCGTTCATCCCGGCACGTACCACGTGGGTTTGACCGTCGCGGCTCCGCTCACGACTTAAGCCATGCTTCCAGCGCCCTTTACCTGCACATACGCCGAGCTCGTGCGGCACGATCCGCATCGCCGTCCCGACTGGCGGCACGAGCGGGTGCTGCGCCTCTTGAACCGCGTGCCCACGCCGGGTCGATGTGGTCCGCGCGACGACGAGTGGACGAAGCAGCTCCGCGCCTTCGTGCTGCGCTGGCGCAGCTACGGCGAGGACCGCCGGCTCGAGCTGGCGGCTGAGAACCCGGGGCTCTACCACGCCTATCAGATCTACGAGCGCCGCGAGGAGTTTCCCGACCTGCCGTTCCAGATCGAGGCCCGGCTCCTGGCGGAGCAGACGTTCGAGGAGACGGCGCACGAGACGCTGGTCTTTCCCGCCACGGTCGCCTGGTACGAGGCCTGCTTCTTTAACGTCGTCGACGCCCTGGATCACAGCGATTGGATCCTCCGCCAGGTGCTCCTGCCGGCGGTACGCCAGTCGGCCGGTATGCCGGCGCCCGGCCGCAAGAAGGATCAGTGGGCCACGGTCACGTTCGTGGAGCCCTGGATGGACCCCACGATCAAGTTCTTCGCGTACTTCGCTGGCCCGCTCATCCTGAACCAGATGCTCAACACCTTCGGGGCGCGGCAGAGGATCAGGCGGTACGAGGACTCCAACGGGTTCTACGAGGGGCACGTTCACACCTCGATGGCGCGGCGCACGGCGCAGACGGTCGACGTCTTCGACATCAATAAGTTCTCGGTCCCCGACCTGTTCGCCACCTACTGCCGGCTGCAGGAGCTGGCCAAGAGCGCCGAGCTCGACGGCGGCAAGCAGACGTCGCTGGAAGCCAACATCAACGCCCTGCTGCGTGAGCTGCCCTGGGCGGCCGGCCGTGATGAACGGCGGTTGCGTCATGCCGGCAGCCAGCTGGCGGTTTACGATGAGACGGCGGCCGAGCTGCGGGACGACGAGGTGCTCCTGCTGGCGGCGGGAGGCAAGGCGCCCACGGCGGAGGGGGCCGAGCTGCTGGCATTACCACCGCCGCGCCCGTCCAACTCGCAAGGAGGCGAGCATGAAGCCCCTGTCTCCCTCTGACGAAGCCCGTTTGATGGCAGCTGTGGCGGCGGCCGGTCAGCTCACCGCGGGCGGACTCGAGCCCACGGCGGCCGTCACCAAGGTGGCGCAGGACCGCAAGCTCCTGCCCGGCGAGATTCAGCTCGTCTGCGCGGCGCACAACACGGGCCGGCAGGCGGCACAGATGCGTGCCAACACGTCCGCGCTCGACAAGTTCGCGTCGTTCCCTCTGGCGGATGCCGACGCCGTGATGGCCGCGATCTACCCCAAGGTGGAGCCGCCCGCGCTCAAGGAGGTCCAGGCGCCAGCCGTGACCGTCAAGGCCGCGGCGGCGGCCTGCTCGTGTGGCTGCGGCGGTATGGCAGGCTGCCGCAAGAAGTCGGCCAAGCCTCGTGACCGGTTCTCCGAGCTGAGCCGCGCCAAGCGGGCCATGGAGGAGGCGCACCTGCACTTTCAGCAGGCGCAGGACCTGCTGAACCGTCTGACCGGCGGCCTGGTGGCGCACTTCAAGGCGGCCGATGACGCAGCCTTCCCGCGGTTCGAGCAGGCGCTTGTGACCTACCACGGCGGTGCCGGCGAGCAGCTGGCGGCCTATCTGGCACACCGGCTGCCGCGGGTGAAGCGGGCGGCCGCCGTCCGTCCCGACTACGGGCCCGTGGATCGAGCGCGGGGGCCTCTGGCCGACGCGGCCCTGTGCCTCCGCGCCGCCGACGTGGCCCGGCAGACCCACGACGTCTTGAAGACGGCCGACGCTCATCTGCTGGCGTGTGAGCGCGCCTGCGGCCTGCAGCCCGCCGAGAAGGCCGCCGGCCTGGGGCAGGTCTTCATGGGCAGCGTGATCGGTGCGCTGGGCAAGTCGGTGACCGATAACACCACCGCCGCGTTCGGCAAGAAGGACCCCATCGAGCGCCTGGTGACCAAGGACCGCGACGCGCTCGAGGACACGTCGCACGACGACGACCTGCGGCGGATCAAGGCGCAGGCGATGCTGAGCTCGCTGATGAGCGACCCCTCCGATCCGGTATCGGGTTATCCCCCCGCTCGGGTGGCGCAGACCTACAACGAGCTGGCGCAGCTGACCCCGCACGCCTCGACACAGCCGGCCGTAATGCGGCCGCTCTTGCGGCGGGCGCTCGAGGGCCGGTTCGAGCCGTTCGAGGTCAAGGAAGTCACCGACATCGAGCGTGGCGTACGCCAGAACAAGGGTGTCGATCGCCCTCGTTCGCAGGTATCCAAGGCCGACAAGCCGTCGCCGTCGCAAGGTAGCGCGGGCAAGAAGGAGGCAACCCGATGAACGCGGCGGACATCGTGCGGCTGACTCCCGAGCAGGCGGCCGCCACGCTGGCCGCGCGGCTCGTTCTGGCGCGGACGGAGAAGGCGGCGGCCGAGAAACAGGCGGACTGGAAGGAACAGCTCGGGCAGTGGGGGAACACACTCAAGGAGCACGGCTCCCAGACGCTGGGCGATTGGGGGCAGCAGGCGAATACCTTCCTTCACTCCAACACGCCTGGTAGTAACGCCGTGCTCGGAGGCGCCCTGGGGGCCGGCGTCGGGCTCGGGTCCAGCCTGATGCGCGACCGCGGCGAGCATGAGCCGCCGCGGCACTGGACGAGCGCCCTGATCGGGGGTCTGGCCGGCGCCGGTATCGGCGGCGGTCTTACCTACGGGGCTCAGCACGCGCAGTCTCTGTGGGGCAACGAGGGGCCGCAGCAACCTTCGGGCGACCCGCGCTGGACGGCGCTTAAGCAGCAGCAGGCAGCCTTACAGCACGCGCCGCCGCTGTCTCCGGAGCTGGCCGGAGCCTATAGCCAGGCGCGGCCTTACGTACCGTTTTCCGCTGCTGGTTTGAGCGGGGCCGCGGCTGGCGTTGGGCTGGAAGCGTCGCGGAACTTACCGGAGTCCGCCGTGGGTTCGTTCAGTCGGCGCCCGGACGTCCGCCAGCTCAGGAACCCCGCGATGCTTGAACAGGGTGTCACCGCGGCGCTCAAGGACAAGGCGCTGGCCGGCGGCATCCAGGACCAGACCTTGCAGGCATTACAGCGTGATCCACAGATGCTGCAGGCGGTGGCGCAGCGCCGCGCCATGCCGCTGCCGGCGGATCCCGCGTTCACGGACGCGGCTGTGGGCCGGCTCATGGGCAAGGGTTTCACGGAGACGACCGGGATCCCGGCCACCAGTGCGAGGCGGGGCCTGCTGGGTGGTTACTACGACGCAACCAAGGCGGCCCCGGGCAGCGGTCTGAGACGGATGGGCCTGGCGTCCTTGCTGGGCGGGGCCGTTGGCGAGGCGTCGGGGTATCTCAAGGACTACGGGATCGACGCGGCCGAGCGCGAGCGGGTCAACGACCTCATGCGGCGGTACCAGCAGCCGGCCCCGCCGCCGCCGACGGCTCAGGAGTTCGCGCAGCACGTTGGTCAGATCCCCGCCGAGTTCACATCCGGCGGCACCAACGAGTGGCCGATTGAGGCCACCGGAGGAGATCCTGGCAGCTGGCTGCATCGCTTGCTGTCGATGGGAAGCCGTTGACTCGTCGCGCCGTTTTTGGCTCACGGGCACCGTCTGCTACGGTGCCTCCAGCTCGTCCACACGCTTCGTGCGGACGTATCGGCTCATATCTCTGGTGCTGTGATGTTTCTGGACATTGTGGGCTCGTGATCAGGCTTTTTCAACACAAATTACGGCTGTCGCACTGCTAAATTGCGGCGCCGTGTGTGGCATAGACCTGGGAGCCCCTTAGCTGGCAGGCTCCTGGTTCGTTGTGCGTGTAAGGAGCATGGGTTTGACCCAGACCGAGGAGTTGACTGTCGTCGAGGTCCCATGTTGCGGGGACGTGCTGGAGGTTGGCCGCGATGTGACGGGCGGCCTCTGGGTGGCGGTGGCGCCGTTTCTGACGGCGCTGGGAATCACGATTCACGACGTGGCGATGCCGCGGTTCCGGACGCTGGCGCAGGCGCAGGAGCACAGTCACGGCTGGCCCTGGCCGGTACGGCTCAGGAGGGCCGACGGCGCTGATCTGACGGCGCGGCCTGCGGTGCCGCTGGCGAAGCTCAACGACTGGCTGGCGTGTATCAACGAGGCCCGTGTGGAGCCCGCGCGGCTGGCCAAGCTGGCCAGCTTCCGCGCCGAGGCCGCGAAAGCCTGCATTCGCGCGTGGCGGGAGGTCGGGTGTTGCGCCGGCGCGAACGGCCAGGACGTCAGGCCGGCGGCGCCTGCTGCGCCGCCACCAGTTGCGGCAGCCTCGTCGCTGGCGGCAGCAGCCGCTCGACTCGAAACCGCGGTGCGTGCGCTGACGGCCCGGCTGGACGGCTGCGAGCGCACGCTACACGCGGTGGAGGCTGATCGTGATGCGCTCTGGGAGCGGATCGATCGCGCCGAGCGTACGTGCGCCGGCCGCGTCGCCGACCTCAGGGCGGAGCTGGTGCAGCTTCAGCAGCCTACGGTGCTGTCACCAGCGCCGCTGGAGGTGAAGCCGCGCCGGCTGCTCTCACCGGAGCGGCAGGCGCTGGTTTCCCACGTGCGGGCTTGGGAGATGTCGGGAGCGGTCAAGACCTGCCTGCAGGGCATGACACTCTGGACCTACGTGTACGATGCGATCGCCGCGCGGCTCGGCGCCGAGGTCCTCACGGGCCCCGGCCTTGGCGGTCGTTGTCTCGATCATCTCGAGAAGTCGGGTCGCATGGCGGAGGCGCTCACGGTGATCCGTGAAGCGCTGCCGCTGCCCCTGGAGCCGGCCCTCGCGGGTTAGGCCGTTGCGGCGGGCACGGGGAGGGGCTGCGGCCCCTCCCCAGCCTCGCCTTTTTCTTAGCTATGCGCGCTTCCGGTAAGATCAGCAGGGAGTGCGAGGCTCAAAAGCACTTTTGTGGGACAAGGACGTCCAGCCGTGGCCATGATCAAGCTCGTCAGCCCCGCAGGATGGGATTGGGACCGACCCGTGGTCGTGCCCCTTAAGCTCTCGTCGCGCGGTCTGATCGGCCACGACCGCCGCGAGTTTCTGAAGTCCGCCAGCCACACGTTCCTCCCTTTGCTCGACAACCTCAAGATCGCGAGCGACCTGCAGCCCGTGCACACGATCGCGCTGGGCAGCCAGGAGGCCTGGGGCGCCAATCGCAACGGCGACGGCTTCACCGAGAAGGAGGCACGGGCCTGTCACCCCACCTTCGTCAGCCACGCCAAGCGCTACCGCCACCACAAGAATAAGCCCCCCGATAACCCGCACGCCGGCCTCGTTAAGCTCTCGGCCTATAACGACGCGATGCGCCGCGTCGAGCTCCTGGAGCTGCTGTTCAAGACCAAGGAGGCCGCCGAGCGCGAGGGGGGCGCGATGGGCCGCGTCGCCGACTATGAGCTCGAGAAGCTCGGGCGCGGCGAGGACGTACCGACCTCGATGAGCTGCCGCGTCCCCTTCGACAAGTGCAGCGCGTGCCGTCACGAGGCGCGCACCCGCGACGAGTACTGCACGGCGGCGACGTGTCCGGGCGGCGGCTGCCGCGACAATCTGGCGCGGATCGTCAAGATCGGCTCTGACGCGCACCATCTGCACGTCACGAATCCCTGGCCCGTCTTCTTTGACAACAGCACCGTTTATCGCCCGGCTGACCGCACGGCGTACTCGGTGGTGGCCGACTACCTGGCCAAGGCCGCGGCCGACGGCTGCTTTGTCGGCGGCGACGGTGCTCGCCTGGCCTACGCGCTGGCGGTGGTCGCGCCGCCTGAGGTGCTCGACGCGCAGGCGGGCTGCGACGGCGGCGCCGGCATGCGGGTCAAGCTGGCCTACTGCCTGGCGGCGCTCGAGGCCGCGGGCCCCTCGCCGGCCTTTTTGCCAGGGCTGGCGCCCGACGTCGAGCCCTCCTGGGGCGGCAACGTCAAGGAGGCTCTCGATCTGTACGCGGCCCTGGCTGACGTGCGCGTGGTGCTGCCGCTGGACCAGTTCGCCCGGCTCGAGAAGCGGGCCGAGCACGTCGGGGACGCGGCGGCCTTGCTGCCAGGGTTGTACGCTCGCGCCTGCTCCGACGGCACGGTGGAGACGCTGGCCGCTTCGAGCCGCTACGGCCTGGCGGAGCGGGCTCCGGCAGCAGCGGCGCTGCAGCGCGCGGCTCGGCTCAAGGCTGCTTATGCTCTGGAACCGGAAGTGGTCGCTCAGCGGGCCGCGCGGGCGACCTTGCGTGGTTTGACTCCGGCGCAGGTTGGTGTCAAGACGGCACGGGACGAGGGGGATGCGGCACGGCTGGCGCGCGATTACGCGTCGTATCAGCTGGCCGCGCTGCACCGTCTCGCCAGTCACACCTCTGACGTCAATTTGACAGCTCTTTTCGCGGCGCAACAGAATCTCGGAGTTGGGTCGGTCCCACGGGTTTGAGCCGCAGGCGGCGGCGTGCCGCAGGTGAGGCCGCCTGGAACGGCCGAGCAAGGAGTGCGAGATGCCCAGCGCGCAGGACACCATTACGACCCTCGAGACCTTCGTGAAGCAGGTCCGGGGGAGGGAAAAGGCCGCCGCCGAGCCGCTCTCCGAGCCCGGCAGCATCGGGGGCGCAACCGCGCACCCTGTCAAGAACGTCGATGACCGACTGCAGGCGACTCCCGAAGGGGAGCGGTACGCGGAGAACACCGCGGACATCAAGGAGGATCAGGGTCCCCCCTCGGTCGAGTCGGCCCCCGAGGTCAAGAGCGCCGCGGCGCTCTTGGCACGGTTTGCCAAGGCAGCCGAGGGGGCGCTCATGACCCCCGGCTCCGCCGCCGAAGATCAGCTGCAGATCAATGTCAACGTCCAACCGACGGGCGAGGACCCGGCCCACGAGACCAGCAGCGTCAAGGGGGGCAAGGAGGACGGCGGCACGCGCACCGGAGCCTCGACTCACCCGGCGCGCACCGACAACAACGACCTGGCCGGCGGCAAGTACGCCAGCGACCTGCGCGCCATGCCGCTGGAGAAGCTGGCCGCGCATGTGGCCGAGCTGGGCAACGACCTGTGCGCCGAGTACGCTGTGCAGGCCCGCGAGAAGGCGGCCGCGGCCCGTAACGTTCCCGTCAAAAAGGCGGCCGCGGCTCCGGTTGCAGACCCGGCTGCGGCCTATCAGGCGGGCTGGGCGCTGGCGTCGCTGGCGGCCGGCACTCCGGGGGCCTTCGACAAGCAGGCCGCCGACGCGCTCGTGCAGGCTGAGCTCTATGGGATCGTCAAGGAAGCCTACGACGACGCTCAGGCGGTCGCCGATTTCCTCGATGGCCATGCCAAGCACGCCGGCCACGACGCCTCGTCCGACAGCGGCGGCGGGCCTCCTCCCGGCGACCCATCGACGAGCGGCCCTCCGGGTGCTGGCGGCCCTCCGGGTGCTGGCGGCCCTCCGGGTGGCGGTCCCGCGGACGCTGCCGCGCTCATGGGCGCGCTGGGCGGCCCTCCAGGTGCGGGCGGCCCTCCGGGTGCTGGCGGCCCTCCGGGTGCTGGCGGCCCTCCAGGTGCGGGCGGCCCTCCGGGTGCTGGCGGCCCTCCGGGTGCTGGCGGTCCGCCGCCTGACGGGGGCGACGGCGGTGCCATGCCGGGTGGCGGCGGCGACCCCGCTCAGATTCAGCAGCTGGCGCAGTTCCTGATCGAGCAGGGGATCACTCCCCAGGAGCTCGAGCAGGCAATTGCCGCCTCGCCGGCCGGCGGCGGCATGGAGGTGCCTGCTTCCGACCGGGTGCACGCCAAGCTCGACGCGTTGCTGACCCGGCTGGCTCCGCCCAAGCAGGCCGCGGCCAAGGTCGGGCACGCCCAGGGTGAAATGGCCTCGTTCTTGAACGAGCTGTTGTCTCGTTCCCGTCGGACGCGAGCGTAAGGAGACCCGCCGTGACGGACCCCGTGTCGGTTTTGAAGTTTGTGGCCGCGTCCAACGTGCTGGGCGAGCGGCTCCTGACTGAGCGCTCGACCCTGATGCGCGAGAAGTCGGCGAGCGACGCCCTGCGGCGGCCGCTCTTCGAGCAGCTCGTCCGTCAGGGGCACGTGCCGCAGGGCCAGGAGAAGGCAGCCGAGGAGCTGCTGGCCACGTATCGGGGCACGCAGGAGCTGCTCAAGGCGGCGCTCGACCGGATCGGTCGGCTCGAGGCGCAGGCGGTGCAGAAGCAAGCCTCGGACCTCGGCCGTGCCGAAGCCCCCGAGCGCCCTGGCTACAATGACGGAGGTTACAGGGTCGTGGGCGCCCGCGACGGCGGGCCGCGCGAATCTGATCGCCTCTGGATGTCGATTCTCGACGATCCGTCTGCCGGCCGCTGACCGCGGCCCCCACCCGCCCGGCATTCGCCGGGCTCCACTCGCCCGGGTTCTTCCGGGCTCCTCGCCGCACCGGTGAGGCCTCACCGTCTCCGGGCCCGCTTCCGGGCCAGCGGGGGTGAGCGACTTATGTCCGCAACGTTGATGACGGCCCAGACCCTCAATGCGATCAAGGGTTGGCCGCAGCCCTCCGCCGTCGACTTCGTCGCGCCGTTTGACGCGACCGTCGGCGTGACGCCGACCAATGTCGTCCCCCCCGGGACGGTGGTCCACCTGAACAACTCGGGCAACTACGTGCTCGGGGTCGGCAACCTGGCCGTGATGCCGTTGTTCACGTTCCAAGGATCCAACGATCCCGACGTGGTCAACGCTTACGGCGGCGACCCCAGCGCCGACGTGGGCAGCTCGGTACCGATCACGCCCTCGGGTGCGGTGATGGCGCTGGTCGCCATCGGCGCCTACGAACTGGTCAGCACCAACTACTACACGGGCGGCACGTACAACCCCAACACGCCCTTGACGGCTGACGTCAGCGGCGGCTCCAGCGGTCACCCCGCCGGCCAGCTCTACGCGGGCACGATCGGCACCAACATGATCGTCGGCCTCGTCTCGCGCGGGGTCACGGACAACGGCTACGGTCACAACGCGCTCGCGTTCTGGCCCTGCCCGGTCTTCCCCTGATCCCAAGGCCGCGCTGGCTTGACTGCCGGCGCTCGAAGCGAACACGGAGGTTACCGCTTATGAGCGGCGTCATGACTCAGGAAGAGTCGAGGCTGGCCAACGCGGCGTTGTGGGAGAAGCTCAACAGCCGCGATCCCATTCTCGAGAAGCAGGCCGAAGACACGGTCAACAGCTTCACGCGCACCCGGATGCGTGAAGACGGGTTCATGCGGAAGATCATGCCGCCGACCCCGATTACCAACGACGAGCTTGATCGTTCGGCCTCGACCGACAAGCCCATGAAGATCGTCGACCGCGAGCCCGACAGCCCGGCGTCGATCTCGATTCCGTTCGCGACCCTGCCCTCCAACCTCTACATCAAGGGCGACCGCTACGTCGTGACCTTTCAGCGGATCACGACCCCGCGGTTCACCAAGGATGTTGATGAGTTGCGGACCTGGTACATGGACATCCGGCAAGTTTTGTCGGATAACAGTATCAAGGATATGTTGGCAGAAGAAGATGGCAAGCTTCTCAGAGGTGTGAATACGGCGCTTGTGGGCGCCGGCATCCCGGTGCCCAACTCTGGGACCGTCCAGTATGAGCAAATCCCCGGAGGGATTACCCGCGACTCATGGGCAGACGGACTGAAAGTCATGCCCAATACGCCATCAAATCTTGAAGTGCACATGCACCTTATGAACAACATCACGGTCAAGGACCTGATGAAGTTCACGCACAACGAGATGGGCGGCACGCTCTCCGAGGACATCGCCAAGAACGGCTGGTCGCTCCAGGAGTTCATGGGCGTCAAGCTGGTGGTGACGGTCAAGAAGGGGCTGGTTGCAACCAACAGTGTATACGGATTTGCCGATCCCAAATTCATCGGCAAGTTTTATACATTGGAAGATGCAACCATGTACATTCGTAGAGAAGCTTATATGATCGAGTTCTTCTCTTACGAATCGATCGGCGCCACGATCGGCTGGACCTCCGGCCTGTCCCGAATCGACTACATCTGATCCTCCGCGGCGTGGGGGCGTCTCCCGACGCCCCTTACCCGCGCCTCCAGGAGGCTCCCGCAATGCCGACGCCCGCCTTCCCAGGGCCTTACACTGATCCAAATATCACGGT
>Ga0265327_10001372_pt1 | contig 31317 bp, 25 predicted proteins | sample 41621metaG_FD_202089 | JGI IMG/M metagenome (GOLD analysis project Ga0265327, IMG submission 202089) | Rhizosphere microbial communities from Carex aquatilis grown in University of Washington, Seatle, WA, United States - 4-16-21 metaG | ecosystem: Host-associated > Plants > Roots > Rhizosphere...
TTTGGGACCCAGCCGCGTCGGCCATGTCGTAAAACAACTTGGCGTGCGCGTCGATCGACGGGTCGGTCCACTCGGAATTGTAGGGTTGGAGGACAAATACGTCCCAGGTTCCAGTCGGAATCTCGTACCGGCAGGGCGTTCCGGTATTGATGAACCAACCACCGCCCAATCCGGCATCCCAATGGTATTGGAGATTGTGACCATCGGCCAGTTGATTGCCCGTGAGGACGACTTGTCCACTGGCGGCCGCCAAATCGGTCAATTCCTGTGGGATATTCGCCCAACGGGTGAAGCTGCTGCCGACATGGAAGGTAGTCAATGCGGTGCGAGGTGCAACTGGTCCGAGCCAATTTGAATAAACCAACGATCCGATAATAGTGCCGTTCGAGGCCTTGGGCAAAACGCCGATTCGGACATATCGACCTTGCTCCGCATCGGTCGGTGCCCAGGTTTTGGCCGAAGTCGAAGGAGCGACGATTTGCTGCTTCCCCACCCCGGTGGGAGAACTCGCACTTTCCCAAACAAATTGGGTACCGGATTCCGGGTCCGATGCCAGATCTGCATAGGTGTAGCGCCCCACCAACGATGAGCCAACCCTTGGAGCCCCCGCGATGGCAACATCCGACACGGATGGTGGAATCTCATCAGGCACGGACGGAGGTCCTGGCACGTCCACTCCGGAATTCGGGTAGGTCCTAACGACGTCCCATACGATCTGCTGCACCCGCTTGGCCACGGCAGGCGGAAATGTCACGGGCGTGTCCGTCTGGTAATCCGAACTGTAGGCGCTCGCCGGCAGCCCGACCGGACTCTTCTTCATGATCGTAGCATAATGGGCCAAGGCTGAGATATAGAAGCCAAGGTCATTGAGGTGTAGATCGTCCTGGTAGAATGAATCCCGGGTCAGACCGGCCAGTACTCCCGTGCCTGCCTCATTGATGACCGCCCGAACCGCCTCGCCCGCCGGTATAATGAGGCAAGCTTTGTGCCCCCCGGCACTAACAGAGGCACGGACCCGTTCAAACGTATTGTTAATATCCGTTTGGGTCGAAAGTGGCTGGGAGTGCCAAGGCCAGTAGTCATACAAGTACATTTGGGACCCAGCCGCGTCGGCCATGTCGTAAAACAACTTGGCGTGCGCGTCGATCGACGGGTCGGTCCACTCGGAATTGTAGGGTTGGAGGACAAATACGTCCCAGGTTCCAGTCGGAATCTCGTAACGGCAGGGCGTTCCGGTATTGATGAACCAACCACCGCCCAATCCGGCATCCCAATGGTATTGGAGATTGTGACCATCTGCCAGTTGATTGCCCGTGAGGACGACTTGCCCACTGGCGGCCGCCAAATCGGTCAATTCCTGTGGGATATTCGCCCAACGGGTGAAGCTGCTGCCGACATGGAAGGTGGTCAATGCGGTGCGGGGTGCAACTGGTCCGAGCCAACTGGAATATACCATTGTTCCCGCAATTCCGCCCCTCGATGCCTTAGGCAACACGCCGATTCGGACGTATCGACCTTGCTCGGCAGCGGTCGGCGCCCACGTTTTAGCGGAGGTCGAAGGGGCGACAATCTGCAGCCTCCCTGCTCCAGCGGCAGAATCCGCGCTTTCCCATACAAATTGGGTGCCCGACTCCGGATCCGATTCAGGATCCGCATAGGTGTAGCGCCCCACCAGTGACGAGCCAACTCTCGGAGCTCCTGCAATAGCGACACCTGACGCGGCAGGCGGGCTATTCACGACATTCATCTGCTCCAACCGCATGGCGGAGAGATAGCCAAAGGAGCCGCTCTGACAGCGCACGGAAATCACGATGGTTCCGTCCGCTGCAGGCGTGACGTTGGAAAATACTGCCAACCCCGAACGATTGGCGTTGGGTTGGGGTGCGATTCCAATTCCAGGGCCGCTGCATGTGAGGAGCTGGGAAGAAGAAGCAAGCCCCACCACGTCGTAGCGCGTCACTCGCACGTCGGCGGCATCGCGAGAGCCGAAGAGGGAAATGCGATAATTCCCGTCCAGTGGCATGTTGCCCAGCGTAACTGTAAACACGCCACCGGGTGCGATGTAAAACCAGTCACTGGTTGCAGAGGCCACGGCCAATCCACCCAACGCCGTTGCATCCGGCACTGTGGTGCCAAACGGATTGGCTCCGATCACGCCCGCCATGCTGAGTGATACCGAGGTCGCTGTGCCGTTGTCGGAAACCAGGTTTCCGATTCCGGCAGTCCACTGGGTGTCTGTCACGTTGTTCCAATAGTGGCCCGCCGCATCGGGACTGGCAGTCTGCTGGATGGAACTCCCGAAATCCACATACGTCGTGCGCACTTGGGCGCATCCCATGCCACTTGCCAAAATCAAGGCGAGCGCCGAAAATACAGCGGTTACATTCATATTCTGGGGGGGAATCGAAAAACGATGAAAGAAATTACCCATTCCCCTCGTTTCGTTGTGGCTGTAAATTGTAATCGCCTCGACGTGGCGTCAATGCATTTCGGGAGTGGAACGCCTTCAGCCCTTCCTCCGGCGAACTTCAAACCAGCCGGCTCTGAAACGCGCGGCGGAGGAATTCGCTCACGAGCGCGCATCCGATCAACAATAGCACGAGGCCGAATGGAATCTCCCAACCAGGTGCCCGCCCCCCAAGTATCCGGGTGGCGAACTTCACACAACCCATCAGCACGAACGGGTGGAGGCAGTAAATGCCGAGAGTGTTTCTTGCGAAAAAGGCCCCGATTCCACCGATTGGCTTCTTGATTCCCAAACTCGCCAACACCAACGCCATGCCTCCGAAGTAGATCGACAGCCTCCCGTTCTTCGGCAACCAGTGCCGGTCGGGACCGACGATCTCACTGGGCGCTGCATAGTGCCATTCCAGTACCGCTGCGGCGACGGAAAGAATCACAAGAAGTCCGATCCAAAAATATCGCTGCCTTGGTTGCTCACTCAGCCGTTTCAGGTAGGGGATCAACAGAACCACCACAAATGGAATCGACGTGAAAAGAGTAGGCAGCCAGTAGTATTGATTCTGCACCCACCTGTAGTCCTGGTGAGTCCAGGCGTAGGTCAGCAGCATCACTCCGAGCGTTATACCGAGCCCGATCCACTGCCAAAGTCTTGGCAGCGATGCCGCTCCCCATCCCACCAGAGTGCAGATGATCAGCACCGCGAGGAAATAAAACAGCCATCCCCCACCCCGGAGCCCGAATTCAATCACGCCGAGGAAGGTCGGCGCAGGGGTCACCTTGGTGTGGAAAACCCAAGCTCCCACCCAAAAGCCATATAAGTAAAACAGCTTGATCAAGCGGTCCTTGGTGCGAGCCCATGATGGAGGCTTCATGAGAAAAAGGATCATGGCAATCATCATGAATGCCGGCACCGCACAGCTCTGAAAATTAAAATAAACGTAATCCCACAGGTTGGCCCCGGGGCCCACTTTTCCTTCCCGTGCGATTGCCCACCATTTCAACAGATCCGAATGCCCCACAATCACGAGGATCGTGAAAACGATTCGCAGGTAATCGAATCCGTGAAAATAATTCACTTGTGCCACCGTCCGCACCTTGGATGCGGAAGTCGCCGAGGGAAGTTGTTCCAGCTTCGGGGCGGTCTGCGTGGTCGGAACCGGTGGACTCGGCGAAGCGGGACCCTCCTTTTCGCATACAAGGTTCATATTTCTGGAGTCGATTGCTTTAGTTCACCCGCGTTCACCTCAAATTTTCGAATACCTTTCCAGATTTCGCTCGCCGGGGATCCAGAAGCACCCCGCCTCTGTTTCCTCCCGACAACGACGAGGGCATTGTCTCCAGTGTTCTCTGCCAGGCCTGCAGTTTGGGATCGAAGCATTATTGTGATTCAGAAATGAAGGAATTTGGATTCCGATACGACCATCTGTTGCTGGCTGGCACCGGTTTCCACCCTCGCGGGTAGCGATTGCCATTTGAACCACCGACCCGACCATTTGTTACGATCAGATGCAGAATTTGCAGATGCCCGTCCTTCCACTTTGGAGCCTACTTTCATCGTCGACGGTAAATTTCAAAGAAGGCCGTTTGGCCGCGAGAATAAGTCACCGGCACGCTCGCGTCCGGCAGCCGCTCCCACTCTGCGGGATTATCGTGTGGCCGGATCAACTGGTGCTTCAAGGCGGTGGCGGTGACAAAATTGAAAATGCCGGCTTCGTCCTGCACGGGATCCCAGACCAGCAGGTCTCCTGCACGGGTTTCCGCAAGCAGGGATGTCTCATAATCCGTTCTCTCCTTCCGCGGCAGAATGTTTGGAAAAGTGGAAAAGCGATAGTCGATCCCCGTCAACGGCCGTTGCTGCTGCGCGGCTTCCCAGAAACTCACCGGAATGAGCATGCGGCGGGCAGGTGGCAGATGCTCCAGAATGTCCGCCACCTCGGACCGGTAGCTCAGTCCCCGATGCTGCATCAGCAGTACCGCCTGTCTCACTGGAAACAATGCAAAGACAACCAAGGATGCCGCCAGGCCGGGCCAAAAGCTCCACGCCAGCCGGGAGCGTCGCAGATGCCCCGCCGCATCGCAGAATAACCAGGCGGCCAAGGGGAGAATCGCCGTGAGGTGAAGGGCGTTGGGATTTCGAGCCACCCAGTTGAAGGCGAAAGCCGCGATTACCCCGGTCCCCGCCAAAACCCGCGGATCCAGTGGGGACTTGCCGGGAGCTGTTAGAACGCGGATGGCCATCGTGGCCCCCCATCCAATGGCAGGAATCAGCAGGGCCAGCAGCGGAATGGTGGAGACTCCCCCCAGCCCCCATCGGAATAGCGTCAAGTAGCCCGCCCCCAACCCTTCAACCAACATTCTCTGGGTGGCGACGTTCAGACGAAACTGAGCCAGCGCTTGCGGCTGCAAGCCATACCAAGTGGCAAAAAGAACGACGCCGATCCCGATCGCAAGACCACGAGGCCAACTGTGTCTCAACGCTTCGCGAAAGCCCCCGCTTTTCCAATCTCCGTACCCCGCCACAAGGCACCAAACGCCTGGCACAACCAGGCCAAGTGGGTGGGTGAGGGGCAAGGCAACCAACAGGACAAATTGGGAAAACCGGGCTCTCCACGATGACTTGCCCCAAGCGGCCAGAAGCAAAACCAGCAGAAGGGCGGTCGGAATCTCAGGACGGTAGCTCGGAAGCACGACCAGCAATCCCGGTGCGGCCATGGTAACGAGGCCAGCGGCCCAACCGACTGCCCGGTCACCTTGACGCGCGGCCAGGCGAAACACGACGACGGCCGCGATGGCCCAGATGACACACAACAGCGCAAGGTCGAAGGCCGGATGCCAAGGCAGGACCGGCAGCAACAGGGATCTCAGCAAAGGCCAGCCGATCCAATGGAATCCCCATACCTGGTCATACCCCAAAAACGAACCGAGCATCGGCCATCTCAGCCGCCCCGGGCCGGCGGCCCCTGCGACCGGTCCGATACTTTGGAAGCTGTCGACAATAACCCCCCCGGTCCGCAACGCGAGTTGGGACATGACCAAAGCCCAGACCACTGCCAGGGCCATGAACCAGGCGCTGTCACGGCGGGGACTCATACGACCGCAGACTCCTTGTCCGCCAGGATTTCACGATAACGCCGGCGCGTCTCGTCCAGAAATCCGTTTCGATCAAGGGCCTCTCCCATCGCACCATTCGAATTTCTCACCGCACCGCTGCCAATGTCCTCAGCCAACACCGCTGCGATCCCTTCAGCGGTCCATGGCAGCAATCTGCCATTGCCCGGCTCCCGCAGGATCATTTCGCTGCCATAATGCGGAGTCAGGTAGAGACGGAGACCAAGGGCGGCCGCTTCGATTTCCACCAGAGCGAATGCTTCGCAATAGGATGGAAACAGCAAGGCATCTGCCGCGGAAAGGTATCGTTCAATGTCGGGAACCCGGCCGACCTGGACGATGAAGTCATGGCTGGCGATCCCGTGATCCCTGAGAAACGGCGCGATGTTCTCCGGCTCCGCCGTTGCACCGCCGATCATCAGCAGCTTGGCAGGACAGCCATCTGAATTGAGTTTCGCCACGGCTCCGGCTGCCAGATCGAAGCCCTTGCGCTCAAGTGCCCCAAGCGAGACGAAAGCGAAGACCACTTCATCCGGGCCCAGTTCGAGCTGGCGGCGCATCGGTTCCCGATGCTCGCTTCTGACGGTCGGGTTGAACCGGGCCTCGTCGTAGCTGTTAGGAAGAACGCGGAAATTCCCACCTCCTGCATCCGCCTCGCATTCCTGCCCGAGCTGGCGGGATACCACCCACCACCAGCGGGGCTTCGCCGCCTTGAATAGCAGCCACTCCTGCGCGTAGTGGATCCAGAAGATCACCTTCCGCATGAGCGACAGCGCAAGCCGGCCCTGATGCTGTCGGATCACACGGCCGTACGCCAGGTGGGAAAAATGGAGGTAAATCAAATCCGCGCCGTAGCAATAGTAATTGGTGGACTGAATTACAGTGGGTCTGGGCTGGCGCAGCACGATGAAGCGCCAGAAATACCGGAGGTGGATGGCAAACCAGTACCAGATCGACACCAGATTCCAGGTCTTGACCGGGCACCAGACAAAGTCGGTGTGAATCCGGTCGTTCTGGAAGTCCGAGCGAATCGCCCAAACCTCGACGCGATCGAAATCATCGAAACCATGGGGCCATTCACGGAGCACCGACTTCAAGGACGGGCTCTGCATGGAGAAATTCGGATCAATGAAAAGCAGGGTCCTCATGAAAAAGCTCTGAAAAATACGTTCGTCCGGCCTTGGGCAAGCCATGCCGGGTCAAGCCGGAATGCGATAGACGACTTTCCGGGGCAGCTCCGCCACCTTCCGGTAAACCGGTCCGTAGGCCGCCCCTACAGTGCTCCAACTGAAGCGCTGCAATGCTCCCTCACGGGCAAGGCGAAGGCCTGCCACTTGATTTTCGGAGCGATCAGCCCGCCAGTGGTGCAGGGCGCTGTTCCAGCCCTCGATGTCCTCCTGCTCAACCAGATCTCCATTGCATCCGGACGCAACCAGCTCCGGCATGGAGCTCTTGGGCTGGGCCAGAATGGGCACTCCCATACCGACAGCCTCGATCATGGCCAGTGACAAGCCCTCGCGCTCCGACGGAAAAACCAGCACCCCCGCAAAAGAAAGGACGGCTTTCGCGGTACTGCGGTTCACCGATCCAAGCCAGAGAATATTGGGAACCCGTTCGAATTCGCGTGCGAAATGATCTCCTTCTCCGGGGATCGCAGAGCCCACGGCGACGAAAACCATTCCGGGATTTCTCTCGGCGAGAGCCACCAGGATCTCCGGATGCTTGCGCTTTTCCAGTGCCGCCATCCAGAGCGGATACCCACGACCAAGCTTCGCCACTTCGGGGGGGAGCTGACTTTCATCCGCATCATCCGGATTGTAGAGTTCAGGATCGAAGCCATTGGGAATCACCCCGAGAAAGCGTTCCGGAACCCGTGACCGGAAATCCGCTGCCACCGCTTCGCTCACGGCCACAAACCCATCCGCCCAGCGCAGGACCCGTCGGTAGCGCTTCCAAGCGAGGGGATTCAGCGGATCCGGCTCGAGATTCATGGTGTTTAGAAAACGCGTCCTTCCGCATCCACGGAGTTTCGATCCGACTGACGACACAAAATTCAAGTCACTGTAGGAGGCAACGTGGACGATATCGAACCCGCCACGGACCATGGCGGACGGTCGGCATTTGACCAGGTTCGGCAATTGCCACAGCCCGGCTCCCTGTTCGATGTCTTCATCAGACAGGGGTTTCGAGAACGAATGGAATTCCACATCCGGGTTGTAGCGGACGCAGGAGCGCAGGAGAGCGCTGATCGGATTCCTCCAGCGATCCAGGCTGATTGGCAGCAGCACTTTCATCATCACGATGGAGCCTTCGTCCGCAGGGTTATTGCGGCGAGTGGTTGAACATCCGCTGCACGTTGTGGGAAACGGCACGGCAGGCAGCCTTCGAGCGGCAAATCGCGCTCGTCATGCCGGCGGGAATTCCCGCCTTCGCGAGTTCCGAGCGGCTCACCACCAGCACGTCACGGTGATAGCGCATGGAGCATTTCACCACCATGAACCCGAGGGATTCGAATCGGGCGAAGATCTTTTCAATCCGCGGCAGATGGCTGGGATCGAGGAAGTCGTGGAACTCAATGGTGATCTGCTTGAAGCGCTGCAGAAGGGAATCGGAGGCGCTTTCGAACAATTCCAGCTCAGCGCCTTCGATATCGACTTTCATCAGATCCACGGTCTCCGCTCCCAACATGCCAGCCAGTGTTTCGAGACTGTGGGTCTTGACGGTGAACTGCTCGCCTTCCTCCGAGAAGATATTTCCACCTTCCGGGTTGTCGGACGCGTGGAAAGTGGCTTCGCCATCCGAGCCGCTCGCCGCAGCCCAGATCTTGCGTCCGCCCGGAGCGGTCTGGAGGGCTTCGAAGAGCCCGGGATCCGCCTCGACAATCAGCGAGGTGGTACCAGGCCGGCGATCCGCCATCTCGCGGCTGAATTCCCCCTTGTGTCCGCCCAAATCCAAGATCGCCGGGGAAGCGGAAATCAGATTGTCGCAAAAATGATGCCCTCGCAGTTCGACTATTTTCGGAATCATGATCTGTGTAATGTGAAAATTGGTTTCGTTCCCAAAGAATGGCGGCACGGGCAAAGCACGATACCGTCCAGTTCTCTCGGAATCCTTGTCAAAAAGGATCCCTTCGAAGCAATGAGCGGCTTAACGCCCGAACACGCGGCCGTACAATTCGCCATAACGGCGGCCAATCGAAGACCACGAGTATCGCTCAACTGTTTCCCGCCGGATCCGGACGGGATCTGGAATCCCGGCACCCGGCGCAGGCAGCAAGTATTGATCGAGCGCGGCAGACCACCCGTCCGGATCACAAATGTCAATGAGCCGCCCGTTTGAACCCTCGGTGATCAATTCCGGCATCGAACTCTTTGGTTGGCCAACAACGGGCACGCCCATTCCAAGGGCCTCAATGACCGAGAGCGCGAGGCCTTCCCGCTCGGACGGAAATAGGAACACGGCCGCGCGGCTCAGAAGCGCCCGGACCATGCGCCGGTCAACATGGCCGAGCCAGATCAGGTTTTTGACCGATTTTACCATCGGCTCAAAATGGGTGCCAAGGGGATGCACATAGCCGGCACCGACAAAAGTGAATTCGGGATGACGCCGGGCTAGTTCCACGATGAATTCCGGGTGTTTGCGCGGCTCCAGCGCTCCGACATACAAGGCGAACCCTCTCGGGCCAAGGTCACGCAGGTGATCGGGAAGTATTTCGGTATCCTCGATCGCCGGATCAAAGAATCCCGGGTCGAACCCATTTGGAATCACCCCATGATAATGTTCCGGATGACGGGCAGCGACTCCCCTGCCTGCCGCATGGCTTACCGAAACGAACGCGTTTGCAAGAGCCTCGGCCACCCGCAGCCATTTCCAGTCGTTTCCGTCCCCGGGACCTACCTCGAGATTGATCGTGGTAAGAAACGAGCACTTCCCGAAGGACCGCAATTTTGCGACAGCCGCTGCGGCGAGATTGTGCGGGGTGACGGAGGCCGTGTGCACGCCATCGAATCGCCTCGCCGCCAGTTGTGCCTGAGTTGCCGAACGGACATTGGGAAGCGTCCAGAATGCACGACTCAAGCGGGCATCTTCCTCACTCGCCGGGCTGGCGACTGAATGAAACTCGATGTGAGGATTGGCTTCGACACAGGCACGCAGCAAGGTTGCGATCGGGTTGCGCCAGCGATCGAGGCAAATCGGCAGAAGCACCCTCATGCTCAGACTGCAGGAGAGGGACGCTCGTTCCGGCGCAGGGGCCTCATACGTTGGGCTGGTACCGGCATGCCGGGCACCTCCGGAGCCGATGGTGTCGCGGTAGCCTGCGCCGGTTGCTGGGCCGCCAGACGCTTTGCCCTCGCCGCCTCCTGGTAAGTGGAGAACGGGATCGCCAGCCAAAGGGCGCAGAACAGGTTCTGTGGGAAATTCCGGAACTGGGCACCACTGCTCATCGCGCCGATGAGAATTCCGACAAACAAGGCTAGGCACAAACGGGTGGTCTTGAATTCCAACGCGTTTCGGGGGAGCCCGTACATGAATTTGAACAGTCGGCTGAATAGATACGTGGCACCCACAAGACCCACGAAAACCGGGATGTAGCCGAATTTGATGAGCGAGTCGATCAGCGCATCGTGGCCCCAGTGGAACTGATCGGTGGTGGTGCCCTTCGAACTGAAACCGGCAGCCGCGAATCCAAACGGCTGCCAGAGCCGGGGTTCCTCAGTGAGGTTGGCCCATCCCCGGACACGGTCCATGGCGGTGCCGAGCACCACGGCACGCTTCAGAGTGGGGTCGTTCGTGCTTTGGAGAACGATCTCCTGCAAAACCGCCTCCGTCTTCTGCAGCATGTTATACCGGAGAATGAAAGGCGCCGTGGCCACGAGGAGCGCGAAGCTGCCCACGCCCACGAGAATTCCAAGTCGTGCCCGGAACTTCGACCCCAGCAATGCGTAGGCCGCGATGGAGCCTATTCCGCTGAACCAACCGGTACGAACGATGGTGAAATAGGCGGCGGCCGCAAACAGTGGCGCAAGGCACCACTTTCCAATCCGCTGAAACACCGTCGGCTTCGCATTGCCAGGCCGGAGTGGCACAAAACAATAAAGGATGTACATCGACAGCAACGTCGAGGCGGCCCCCGCTCCATTGAAGGTCGAAAAGCACCGGACTTGGCCCAGGGTTTCCCAGAGGTTCTTCGCCTCGATGGTCAGACCGGTCATCAGGTAACGGTACTCGAAATCGGCATAGCCGAATGCCCGCTGCTGGAACATGTAGAATACCGCCGGAATGAAGCTGACGAATGAAAACTGCAGCAACTTGCGCTTGTCCTCGCTCGTCGGAAACAAGACCGGAATGGTAAAGAACAGGAACGAATAGAATCCTTGGTTCACCACGGCGCTGGCTGTTCGGCCGCCGCTGTCGGTCGCCTCATCCGAATTGAAGGTGCCGACCACGGTCACGGCGACGACGAGAAACGATACCGCCAGTGAAACCACCTTGTCCTTGGTGATGGATCCTTGCCCGAAGGTCATCCCGAGGAAGACCGACATGATCGATCCGGCCACCAAAAGCGGCGGAATGGCGAGGATGTAGGCCACGTCCAACTGCGTGGGATTCCCCCCCACGACCATGAGCCGTTTGAAAACGTCGATGTAGCCGGTGCAGAGGATCAGCAGATACATCGCCGGCTTGGGACTCACGGCCCCGAAAATCAGCGCGGCGATCGCCATGAAAAGGTAGAGCTCCCCGAGGGAACTGGTACGTGCCAGTAGCACGTCCACCATGATATAGAGACCCAGCGAAAGGCCGAATACGGCAACGAAGATGGCTTTGGCGTTGATTCCGTTCATCGGCGTCGCGGGAGAGTCTACGAGGAGGGCGGGAGATTCAAGACGGATCTGTCTTTAAGGAGACCTCGCTCAGCGGCGTCTGAGCCCGGAGGCAAAACGCATGAACCATCTCCCCATGGGCGTGGAGTTCCGCAGGGCCGCTGCCGGCCATAGCCACGCCCACGGTTCCTTGCGCCGGAGACAGGCGCGGATGCGTTTCCAGTCGTAACCGCTGGCCAGCCCGACCGCGTCGCGATGGGCCTCATCGGTAGTGACCGTCCAATCGGCAAAGTGGCGGGCGTCCTCGACCGTCGGGTTCTCGGAGAAGCGAATCAGATTCCGGGTGGCGAAGGTGTGCAGGTCGGAGGTGCTCCACCAATCCTTGTAGGCCGGTGCGGCGGCGAGTTTCACAAACGCCATGGCCGCTTGTTGGGCCTGCTGGCGCCCTGGAGCGTGTTCACCCTGTTCCGTCTCCGCGAATACCGGGTGCCAAGAGCCGCCCTCCTGCCGGTAACCTTGCAGTGGACCGGAAACTCCGCCGAGAAGGACTTCGAAAAGCCTGAGATGATGGCTGAGAGCCCGGTTTCCCACCCCATGAGGACAATCGAAAATCCAGCCGGCCTTCATGTCCGAACAGGGCGCGCCTGCCGTCAGTCCGAGATAGAAGCCCCGCAGGGGCTTTAGGGCGGGAAATAGTTCTTCGAGCAGATCCTGGGATCGCCCCTGCCATCCAACATCCACCACGCCGACCAGGCCTTCGGCACGATCGACCAGTTGACGAAGGTAGGCGGAAACCGGTTCCCCGGCTGCCTTTCGGGCAGCGACCAGGCGATCAGGCCACGGCGCGACCGCAAGACTGGATGCAATTCGCGATTTGGCCGCGGCATCCAGCACGTCGTCCGGGCCAATGTCACCCAGTCCCGCAGAGGTCCGGAGATCGTCAATGGCCTGCTCATCGAGCGACAGCCGGGTGGCCAGCAAGCCGAGAGAAGCCCGGCGACTGCCGGCAAAGAGCCCGGATTCGGTGGTCTCGGGCCGAGCCTGCCGAGCCAGCGTGAGCTGGTGGCGTCCGGCGCAGAAATACTCAAGGTTCGGAGCATCGGCCCCCTCCAGCATCCGACAGGCCTCATACAAAAGCCATCCATCCCGGGACAGGAACCAAAGAGTGTGGATTTCGGATTTCGCGGCTTCGTCGATCAACCAACTCGCAAACCCCGCCAGCATGGGGCCCAGAACGCCAGCCCCCAGGGCGGTCCAATAGTTCTCCGGATCCGCGCAGGAAGCACGGGCCAAGCGACTGAGGGCGGCAATTCCCCCGAGTTTCTCAACGTCTTCCGCGCGATGGCGGGGACTCCATTCTTCCCAGCGCGTAACCTCCGCCGTACCAAGCCGCTCCGAGCGAATGCCGGACTTGGAGGGCGAATCGACATCGCTGTGGTGGCTGTCACCGCGGTGCAGGATATGTTCATTGGTCGTTCCAAGCTCGGCCAGCAAGCGAGGCCAGATCAGGCCGGCGGCCTTCGAGACTTTCCATTCTCCGGATACGGCCAGGAGCTCTTCGGGCTGAATGAGTTCCTCGCGCTCAAGAACGGACCGGATGAAAGCGCTATCAAGATACATGTCGCTTACGAAGGCGACTTTCCCTCCGTTGGCGCGGGCCGCTTCCACTGCGGCCCTGCCGTGAGGAGTAGCGCGCAGACAATCGGCTTCGAGCGAGCGTTCGAGTTCGGCGGCGCGCACCCGCTGGGCTTCGCTCCATCCCAAAAGCCGGCCGAGCATCCGCATGATGTCTTCGAGGGAGACCTCATAACTGGGTTCGAAACGGCGGGACCAGCGCTCGGCGCGCATGCGCAGCCGACGGAAAATCGGAGCCGGAGGAACGCGGATGCCTTCCTGCTTCAGGCGGACCGCCAGCAAGGTGAAAACATCGACGGGCCTTGCCGTCCGGCGGGTCAGCACCGTGTCGAATATGTCAAAGGTCTGCCAGGACTGCATGCGATTGGGCAGAAGGAAAGTTAGCGGCGCAAGCGGGATAGAATCACCCGTGCCGAACAAGCCAGGGCGTCGGCGCGATTCGCGAGAGCAAAGAGAAGCCGGCGAATTCCGGAAAGACGAGCGGCGGCGGCTTCCCGCCAGAGGACCGGTTGCGGAAGACGATGGACGAAGTAGTTCCACATGCCCCGCATGTCCAATGAAGGCGCGAGCGAGAAGGCCTGGCCGTGGGCGGGATCCACACAAACCGGCCACTGGCCGTAGCGAATCGCTTCCGATGGGGTGGGATGAGTGGCGAATGCCTCAAAAAGAGCGGCGGTCCCGTTGGAAAGGAGAGCCGGATCCAGACCGGTTTCGCCCAATCGCGAACGGGCACGGTCCAGAATTTCCTTTTGAAATTCACGCAGGCCCCAATGGCTCAGGGCTCCCGATCCATCGTGAGGCGCCAGGAGCGGACTGACTCCGCCCCCGCTTCGTTCGTATCCCAGCACTCCACCGTGATCGGCGGTGAGAAACATTTCCGAGAGAACATAAAATGGTGGCAGTTCAAACAGGTGACCGCCCGTTCTCCCGGGTTCCCAGACGGCCTCAAGCCGGGTGCCGGGGGCAAAGCCTTCACGAGTTTGAAGACCGAGGTAAACACCTCCGAGCGGTGCAGGATCAACCCCTTCGCGCTCGCGCCATTCCTGAAGGTGCTTGTGACAGGAGCCGTTCCACCCGACATCCACGATCAAGCCGCCTGCCGGATCGAAAAGCCCCTGGGAGCGAAGGTAGCCGGAAACTTTGTCGCCCTGCTCCGTGGCAACTTGGTGCAGGTGGGGGCGAAACGTCCCACTCTGGATGAAGGTGGCCAGCCTCCGGCGGGCGGAACGCCCAAGTGGAAGTTGCCAGTCGTCGCGGGAGAAACCGTTCGCGGCAAGGGCCCCTTCAAACGGCTCCGGAGTGGCTCCGAGGCGAGCGAGTACGGAGGCCACGGAATTATTGGTAGCGGGATCGATGGCCCAGCGGGCGGCACGGGCCGGATCGGCCGCCAGGAGAGGGAGACGGAGGGCCTGGCGGGAGACGTGGACATAGGTGCCAACCCCGTCGAGCAATTGCCACGGCAACCAGCCATCGCGTGAGAGGAAAAAGACCTTCTGACCCGGCTGGCGGCTGGCCAACACCTTCATGGCGAGACAGGCGAGCACGTCTCCCGCCAAAGCGGTGCCACGATCAGCGGCGGGACGTCCGGGTTCCGAAGAATGAAACGGGGGCACGAAGTGCGGAATTCGGATGGTTCAGATGCGGTCGGCGCCTGCGTTCACCGGTGCACCGGAGCCGCCGGCAATCCGAGCCAGGAGCGGACGGACGCCCGGGATGACCGCAAGCCATGACGCGGTGATGAGAAGGCTGGCGGACAAACGGCGCTTGCCACGAAGAACAATGGCGAGACGGAAGAGCACGTTGCGCCAATAGGCGAGCGGACGGTCCCGATCGGTTAACATCAGGCCGAGAGTGGTCTTGAGGAAAGGCCTCCAGAGCAAACAGCCGATCCCACCGCCAAGGTTTTCAAGTATTTCACGCCTGGCCCCGGGGATGTCGACGAGGGTCGTGATGCCGGCGAGGACCATGAGGCGGTTCCAAGAGGCTCCGGCGTCCGCCTGGCCCACTTCCACAAGGAAGCGGCGGTCCAATCGGAGGTGGGCTCCTGAAATGACCGCTGCCGCATAGATTGCGATGTGAGGTGCTGCGGAGCCGATCTGCATGTAGCCGATGCGCAGATGCTTGCGGGCCTCAGCGGTTTGATAAAGACAGGACGAAAGAAAGAGCGCATTGCTAAAGTGGACTTCCTCGCCGAGATGGTTCCAGTACCCTTCGCTCGTGGAAATCACTTCGTCCTTCGGATAGCGATGGATGCCCGTAGAGAAGTGGGCACCCACACACGGCCCGGGAGCCGGGTGGACAGTCCATTCTTCGATGGCGGAAAGCAGAAAGCCGACCGCCTCCGGAGTGGCGAGATCATCGTCACCCAGCAGCCACATCCACTCGCCATCCGCCACTTCCAGACATCGGCAGAGATTCCCGGCCAGGCCGATGTTGGCGATGTTTCGGTGAATGCGAAAGCTGCCTGCCTCTACACGCGCCGGGATGGCGGCCAAGAGTTCCGCAGGATCGTAGGGTGAGCAATTGTCAACGATGAGGAGCTCGACGCCTTCCCTCAACTGAGGAAGCACGGCCTCTACTTGCTTCAACAGCTTCTCCGGCCGGTTGAACGTCGGGATGGCGATGGTGAGTACAGGCTTCATGTCAATTCGCGGGATTCGCCGGCGTGGCCAGTCCCGTATAGAGCCGCCGGTTCCAAAATTTCATCACTACCGGAATGATCAATGCGAGGCCGGCCACCCAACTGACGACATTGGCCAGCGAAAAACCCAGCAAGCCCATGAAATGGCCGAGGACAAGCAGCAGCAGCGGCGTGATGACCATCTGGATGTAGGCCACATGGACGAAAGGTTCGACCTTGTAGGCACGAGGCCAGAACAAGAGACTTAGGGCTACCTGCTGGAGAAACATGCTGATGAACAGAACAGTCGCCTCCAAGGGGGGCATCAGCCGGTCCGCAAAGCGCCCGAAATGACCCAGGACCCAATAGGCGAACAGGGTGCCGATAACTCCGACCACACCAACAGCGAGTGCCTGCCTGCCGCGTCTGAGAAACTGGGCCTTGGCCGCCTCGATCTGATCCTGGGAAATTGAATAGGCGATGGCCGGAAATGCCACACTGATCCAGACCCCCGCGAGACCGATGAGCGAGTTCCCGACTGTCTGGGTGAAGCCGTACTGCGCCGACCCCAGAGCCCCGAAGAGATAGAAGGAAATCGGAATTTGGATCTGCATGACAAAGTAGCCGGTCATGTAGGTCTGTGAAACCCGGCGCATGAGTGTCTTCAACTCTCCGCCAAACCGGTCGACTTCGCCCACATCCGCCAGATCTCCGTCCGCCCACAGCCATCGATGATGGCGGCGGAAATAGAAAATCTCACAGAGATACGAGGCAAGGCTGGAGAGGCTGAAGGAAAGTAGACCGAGTCCGGCAAAAAGCATGATCCACTGGGACACATATTGGAGGATGCCCAACCGGAACCGCAGGGTGTTGGCTTCCTCAACCTTATCGATTCCATAGAGAACGCCCATCCGCCCCTCCTGGGACAACTGGAAAGCCGCGACGACGATGGCGAGGGTCCAGGCGACCAGCACGTCGGGCGGTCCCTGGCCCATGCACAACAGGAATACCAGCCCGCCCACGCCGGCGACGACACCGTAGAGCAGCGCCGCACGGTTCATCCAGCGATTGACCACCACCACGAAGGACGCCGGCAGGCGCCGGTTTCCCGGATCGGCTTCATCGGCCGGATTGCGGGCATGGGCTGCAATCTGGGAGATCGCGGCAGTCACCCCGAGTTCAAACAGGCTGCGCAGGGCGATCAAACTACCAAAGAGGTAGTAGATTCCCTGTCTCTCGACCGAGAGAAAATGGACGATGATGAATGCGCCGACGGGGCCGAAGAACATCGGTAGAATCCGGGGCAAAATGCCCGTGATGACCCGCCGGTCCAGGCCAATGAGGGCGGTGAACTTCGCGCCGTGACGGCGAATGCCCTTTTTGGTGGGATCCTCACTCATGGCTTCTGCTCCCGAATCAACCGTCCTGATCGCGGCAATCTCGAATGCCGTCGATCAGGATGCCGCAGCACCAGTCTTACACCATTCGAGCATGCGCCCGATGCCCTCGCGGGCCGAGACCTGCGGAGTCCAACCAAGTTTCAAACCAGCCTTGGAGATATCGGCAATGAATACTGCCTGATCGCTCTGTCGCCGCGGGGTCTTTTCAAACGAAAGGTCGCCGGGTAGCCCGAGAAGGTCCCGTAAAAGGGCGAAGAGCTCCAGAAGACTCAGGCTGTTGTCATGACCGCCGCCGATGTTGAACGCCTCACCGGCAATGCTTTCGCGGCGATCATAGGCGGTATGATACAGGCGGATGAGGTCTTCAGCGTGGAGAACGTCGCGAACCTGCTTGCCAGTGCCGGCGATGGTGAAGGTTTTGACTGGTTCGCCTGCAGCGAGGGCGGCCTGTTGGTCGATGGCCTGGCGGCAAAACCAGCCGATCCAACCCTGGTCAAAAGTGGAGAACTGTCGGCCGCCGTAAATCGAAGAGTGGCGGAACACGACGGTCTTCAATCCATAGTTGCGATACCAGTCGTGCACGTATTGATCTGCCGAGCCTTTGGAGCACCCGTAAGGTGAGGCGAAATCGAGCGGAACAAATTCATCAAGCCCACCCGGATGATCGGAAATGGTGTAACGCGTGTCAGTCTCACCGTATGTGAAACGTTCAAGATCGCCATAGACCTTGTTGGTGGAACTGTAGGCGACCAAGGCATCCGGAGCATGTCGGCGCGTGGCCTCCAGCACATTGAACGTACCGAGGACATTCGTCATGAGATCCCGCCGGGGATCGGCCATCGAGGTCGTCATGGCGACCTGACCGGCCAGGTGGCAAACGTAATCGAAGGGACCATGCTCCATGAATACCGCTTCGACCCGGGCATCATCAGCGAGATCGAAATGATAAACGTGGAGCTGCCCGTCCGCCGCTTGGGAGCGCAGCCACTCGAGATTCGCTTCACCACCAGTGCGGAACAGAGCATCGATGACGATGATTTCCACGCCCTTCTGCAGATAGGACGCGGCAATGTTGGATCCCAGGAAGCCGCAGCCGCCTGTCACAAGACATTTTTTCGGATAAACCATGGGGTAGAATCAGGTGAGCGGATGAGGCCGGACAAGAGGGACGTAACGCATGACCTCTCCAGGCCGATATGGGAGGGCACCCGGTTGAAGACTGCCCGTTGCCTGCCAGCGGGACCACCAGTCAGCGGCGAAATCCCGAAGCGTGACCGGGCGGCCGGAACCGAGATTTTGGACATGAAGCCCGCCTCCGACCGGTGGGTGTTCCACGGCGGCGAGAAAAGCGGCAGCGGCATCTTCCACGGGTGAAAAGTCCCTGACCTGATCGCCAGGCGTCATGGGATAGTCGAGCCCGGATTGGGCAGCGTGGCGTAGTGCAGGCCAGAAGTTGGCTTCGTGTTGACCCTCACCATAGAGATGGAAAGGGCGCAGCAATTGGACGGAAACAGATGAATGGGCGGCCATCGCCTGGAGTGCGATAGCGAATGCGGCTTTTGAAGCGGCATAGGGTCCAACGGGTTCCAGCGGAGCGTCGGGAGGGATGAATTCGAAACGGTCGCCACAGGCTCCATACTCCATGCAGGAACCGCATGCGACCATGTTGGTCAATCCAGCTTCCAAAGCAGTGGCGAAAAGCGCCACGGACTGACGAACATTGACCTCGAATGCCTGATTCCAGTCAGTCTTTTGTGGCGATACGCCTTGGGCTGCAAAGTGTACGAGCGCGTCTTGGCCGGAGAGGTCGATAGCCGTGACTTCATCCATGCGCCTTTCGAGCCACGTCGGCTCAGCCGGTAGGGCGATGGGAGGTGTGGAGCCTGCCCGTCGCAGCGCCGTCACCTCGTGACCCTCCGCAAGGGCGGAGCGAAGGAAGTGGCTGCCGATGAAGCCGGTGCCGCCGGTGACAAAGAGCTTCATCGTTGGACTTCGAACGCGATTGGCATGGACGGAGACCGTCAGGAACTTTCGGAGCTCTGCTGCCTGCAGACCAACTTACGTCCCGACACTCGCGGCGCTCTGCTTTTCCGAGACGAAAGCGCGGATGGTATCTGCCATGTAGTCGATCATCGCCGGGGTGAGCCCTGGGTATGTGCCGAGGAAAAGCGTTTGCTTCATGATGCGGTCGGCTCCGGGGAGACCACCGGAAACCCGGATGCCATCCGGATTGTCGTGCTTGAGCTGCACGAAGGCGGGCTGGCGCACAAGATTTCCACCGAAGAGCATGCGGTTCCCGATTTTCTTCTGATCCAGGTGCGTCGCGAGTTCGGTGCGGGTGAAAGGGGCGCTTTCGCGAACGGTCATCTTGAAACCGAACCACGAACAGGCGGTGCGGCAACCGGAGTCATCCCATTCGAAGCTGCCGTCCGGGTTCCAGGCAGTGGCGTGGGTGGGAAGGGCGAAGTCGATCACGTCCTCAAGGCCGGCGAGACCGGAACGGAGCCGCTGCCAGTTGTCTTTGCGCGCTTCGATGAATTCCGGCAGACGACGGATCTGAACCCGGCCGATAGCGGCCTGCGGATCGAGCGGCTTCAGGTTGTAGCCGAGGTGGCTGTAAATGTACTTGTGGTCGTAACCCTCTGGAAGCTCGCCGAGCTGCCATTGGAAGCGCTTGCCGCACGTGTCGTCCTTTCCGGAGGCGCACCAGCAGTCGCGGCCCCAGTCGCGGAAGCTCTCGGCATAGGTCTTGAGCGGGGGTTTGCGGATGATGTTGACCGCACCGCCTTCGCCCATGGTCAGGTGGTGGGGAGGATAGAAGGACTGGGTGGAGATGTCGCCGAACGAGCCGGTGGGTGCGGTGAGAAGCGCTTGCCCATCGATGACTTCGATGCGGATGATCGGGTGCTCACCCTTGTTGGCGATCTTAAGAAGATGGTCGAGGCCGAGGTCCTTGGCACGATCCACGGGGAGCGAATAGGTGCAGCCCAGCGCGTCGCAATTGTCCTCGATCAACCAGAGATCGTGCTTCTGGCAGAACTCCAGGACGGTGGCCAGGTCGAATGGGTTGCCCAGCGCATGGGCCATCATCACGGCCTTGGTTTTTCCGGGCGAGTACGCCGCTTCCAGTAGTGAACAATCGGCATTTCCCGTCAGAGGATTCGCGTCGATGAAGACGGGAACCGCCTGGTTCTGGATGATGGGAGCCACCGTGGTGGGGAAACCCGCGGCCACGGTGATGACTTCATCGCCCGGACGGAGGCGCTTGTGCTCGGGAAGCTTGTGCGTGGTGAGCGCGCTGAACGCCACGAGGTTCGCAGAGGAGCCGGAGTTGACCAGGAGCGAGTGCTTCACGCCGAGGAAGGCCGCGAGTTCCTTTTCCATGGCTTCGCCTTCGGGTCCGAGAGTGAGCCAGAAATCGAGAGTCGCGGAGACGGCGGCGGTCACCTCTTCGGCCTCGAACACGCGGCCGGCGTAGGGGACGGTGGTTTCACCCGGAACGAACGCGGGGCCCTCGGCCAGGAAGCCGGGACGGTTCTGGCGGTGGGCCTGACGGGAGTACTCCGCAGTGAGGCGGAGGATTTCGGCTTTGAGGTCGGCGAGAGACATGGGAACGGGTTCGGGAAAGGAGTGGACGGGATTCTCGGATTTGAAACTTCAGCTTTGAAATCTCAAAGGCGGGCCCAGGAGAGGCCGGCGGCGGCTGCGGCGGTTTGGTAGGCTTCGATCTGGCGATCGCAAAGATGGGAGGCGGATTCTCCGTCTTGATCGGCGAGGTACCATTCGGCCGTGCGGGAGATGGTTTCCGGGAAGTCCCAGACCGGCTGCCACTGGAGAAGGTGAAAGGCCTTGTCGATGGCGAGGTTGAGCTTCGAGGCCTCGTGGGGAGCGGAGGGGTCGGAGCAATCCTGCCATTGGCCGCCGGTGTGGCGGATGAGTTCCTCCACGAGTCCGGCGACGGTGCGGTTGCTGGTGAGGCGCGGGCCGAAGTTGAACGAAGAGCGGAAGGGCTTGTTGTCCGGATACCCGACCACGGAGGAATGATGGAGGGCAGCCCCGAGCCACAGGTAGCCGGACAGGGGCTCAAGAACGTGCTGCCATGGACGGGTGGCGATCTTGTTGCGGACCGGAATGGTCTCGCCAGCGCGAAGGGCCCGGATACAGTCCGGAATGATCCGGTCGAGCGCCCAATCCCCACCACCGATGACGTTGCCAGCACGGGCGGTAGCCATGGCAACCTTGCCACCGGGATCGAAGAACGAACGCCGATAGGAAGCGGCGGCGATTTCCGCGGCACCCTTCGACGCGCTGTAGGGATCATGCCCACCCATGGCATCCTCCTCCCGGTAACTGTGAAGCCATTCCCGGTTTTCGTAGCACTTGTCCGTGGTGATCACCACCACGGTGCAGTCATGACCGCTGCGGCGGACGGCTTCCAACAAGTGCACAGTACCCATGACATTGGTGGTGAATGTTTCCACCGGGATGTCATATGAAAGCCGGACGAGCGGCTGCGCGGCGAGGTGAAAGACGAACTTCGGCTTCAACTCCGCAACGATCGCGCTGAGGTGGTCGAGCTCCGAGAGGTTGCCTCGGTGATCCCCCACCAGACGGGCAGAGATCCCCAGGCTGTCGTAGAGTGTCTCGTGCGGCTGGGGATCAAGCGCGTAGCCGGTGAGCTTCGCTCCGCAATGAAGCAGCCACTGGGCAAGCCAGGATCCCTTGAAGCCAGTGTGACCGGTGAGGAGCACGCTGGCATCGCGATAGGTGTCGGCAAAGGCGGTCATGGGAATTTCAGGATCGAAGGGCGAGCGGGCGTACTCGCCGCCATGCATTACCAAACCTTCCAGGGAGCCGTGCGGCTGTCCCAGAGGCGCTCGAGTTCCACCTTGTCACGGAGGGTGTCCATAGGACGCCAGAAGCCAGCGTGCCTGAAGATTCCGAGCTGGCGGTCCTTGGCCAGGGATTCGAGAGGTTCACGTTCCCAAAGGGTGGAGTCGCCCGGGATGCGGGAGAAAACCGAGGGTTCGAGAACAAAGAAGCCGCCATTGATCCAGGCACCATCGCCTTCCGGCTTTTCCTGGAAGGCCGTGATCGCATCCCCGTCGAGGTGTAATGCGCCAAACCTGCCGGGAGGCTGGACGCCGGTAAGGGTGGCCTCCATGCCCGAAGCGCGGTGGCTGGCCACGAGGGCGGTGATGTCCACGTCCCCCACCCCGTCGCCATAGGTGCAGCAGAAGGTTTCGTTTCCGATGTAGGGTTGGATGCGCTTGATGCGGCCGCCGGTCATCGTCTCATCCCCGGTGTCGACCACGGTAACGCGCCATGGCTCGGCGTTCTTGTGGTGGACCTCCATGGTGTTGCCGACCATGTCGAAAGTCACATCGGACATGTGCAGGAAGTAGTTCGCGAAGTACTCCTTGATGATGTAGCCCTTGTAACCGGCACAGATCACGAAATCGTTGATGCCATGGGCGCTGTAGATCTTGAGGACGTGCCAGAGGATCGGCCGGCCGCCGATTTCAACCATCGGCTTCGGCTTGAGCGCGGTTTCTTCGGAAAGGCGGGTGCCAAGGCCCCCGGCGAGGATGACTGCTTTCATGGAGGAGTAGGAGGAAACAGGATGGGAATTCAGGCAATGCGGCGGGCTTCGGCCATGACGTGCTTGGCCAAGGCCTCCGGCGACCAGAGACGGCGGTAACGATCAAGAATGAGCGCGCGGCGCTCCTCGTCCTGGGCGGGCCCGGAATCGAGGAGCCCAACGAGGCGGGCTTCGGCGCGGGCCCAATCGACATCGGACTCGAGCTCGTAGCCCATGGGACCCAGCTCGATGATCTCATGCTCGCGGTCGAATGGTGCGTACCAATCGATGGCAAGGGAGTCGGTGACGATGGCGGTGCCCACCATGAAGCTGTCGATGAGGCGGAACGGCAGGCTCAGGCTGAGGCCGGAAACGTTGAGGTTGTAGGCCGATGCCGCGACAGTGGCGGCGTAGGCATCGTCATCTTTCAACGGCGGCCCGACCAGCGCCGGATCGCTACTATTGAGAAGACGGGCGTCGACATCGGAGCGATCGAGATCGCGGAGAAATTTGACGAGACGGCCGCGCTTGAGATTGGGGTGCTGATAGAGGCCCGGCTTGTCACCAAGGCGCCCTGCGGCTTCCGGATCGGAATCCCCGCCGAAGTAGGCGAGGATTCGTTTCGACTTTGGAGCAGTGGCATGGCCTTCCCACTTCCGGAGGATCTCGATGTTCCGTTTGAAATCGAGTGCGCGGGAGAGAGGTCGGCCGAGCATCGCGGTGCGGACTTTTCCCGCGTGTTCGATGGCGGCTGCCGGCATCGGGCGCTCGATCTGGCGATTGAGCTGGAGCGGGCCGGGAAAGGTCCGCGGAAGCTGGCACTTGAAGTAAAGGTCACACGTCTCCAGCAGGGACTCGGCGTAGGAGTAACCGTGGTCGGTGACGTCGAAAACGATGCGGCTGACCGTTCCTCCGAAGTCGATCTCCGCTTCCAGCCACCACATGGGCCCATTGACCTTGGCGATCCACCCTGGCGCGACGGCCTTGGCACCCCAGCGGAAATAGCGGTGGCGCAGGGCCGTTTTAGCGGCGGGGAGCCGGAACCGCAGGCGGATTTCGCCGCGCTCATGGAGAATGCCGAGGCCAGTCACCAACCAGTCGAAATAACCGGTGTGATTGAGGCAGAAGTTGGTGATGGTGACGACCGGGGTCTTCACAGGCTGGCAGGGTCTTCGGCCAAGAAAGCCTGGTATTCGGCGGGAGTGCCGAGAATCCAGTGGAGCTCGCATTCATCCAGTACAAAGCGGGCTCCACTGGAGATGAGGCGGTTGTAGAGCGGGGCAACGTAGAATTCGCCCTTCTCGCGCTCGTCCGCGGCAATCGCGGCGCGGGCGATTTCGAGAAATGCCGCGGTGGACGCGAAATGATAGAGGCCGGTCAGGGCGTGGGTGGAAATGGCGACCTTTTCGCGGACTTCGACGATGACACCGTCCGGTCCGGCGCTGGCAAAGCTGAATCGAGGTTCCTCAGAGTGGAACGACCCGAGCACCCCGTCGTGCGAGGAATCGCGGAGCAGATCCGAGAGGCGCTTGGAGCGGAACGCAGTGTCGATGTTGAAGATGAGCAGCCCCGCGTCTGGATCCAGGAGGTCCGCTGCAAGGACAACGGTTTCAGCCTGGCCGCGTGTGGTAGTTTCGAGCCAGATGAACTGTGGATCGTAAGCGCCGTACAGCCGGCGGATTACCGCTTCAAGCCCGTACTGATCGCGATGCTGCTGAAGGCCGACGAAGACGAGCCGCGTCGCAAGGTCCAACGGCAGGGAATCGACACTCCATTCGAGCAATGTCTTGCCGTGAGCGGGCAGCAACGGCTTGGGCAACGGATAGCCCGCCTCCACGAAGCGGCTGCCGAGACCGGCCATGGGGATGACGATGTTCATCGCGATTGATCAACCGACATTGCCACCGGCTCCCATGACCTCCTCGTGATTGGCGGGGAGATTCGACCCGTCATCGGCGATCGCATTCCAGTCGGTGAAACGAAACGCGTTGTCGTCGATATAGATCTGGGCCCATGGCTTGCCGAAGTAGATTTCGTCGTAAGGAATCCCGTACGCCTCAAGCCAGTCGAGGGTGTCCTTGGCGATGCGGGCCTGCACAAGGCCGACATTGGCACCGCAGGTCTTCATGTGCCTTGCTGTCTGGATGATGAGGTAGTGTCCCGCGGCCTTGAAGGCGCGTAGTTTTTCCACCGCTCCCGGGACGGGAAGGATGTCCCGGTAGGTCTGGCCGGGCTTTTTGAGTTCGGCGATGACGCCGTCGAGATCGAGACAAAGGCGGGCCATGAGTCAGTGGAGGGCTTGGGCGAGGAGATCGAGTCCGCGGAGGAAAAAGGCGACCTGCCGGTCCGGATCATCGGCATGCAGCGGACACATCGAGAGGAACAACAGCGAGGTCATGACGGAAATCTCACGGGGATCGGCCCCCTGTTCAGCGATCAGCCAACTGGTCATTTCCTCCAGCCACGGAGCGTTGGGACGCAGGCCGATCTCAAGGCGGAAGTTCCCCGAAGCATCCTGCCAGACGTCGAAGAGTCCGTTGACGATGTAGTCGTAGTGACCAATCGAAGAGTGCGAGAGCTTGGCCAGATCGTAACGCCAGTCTCCGTAAATCCCGGGGCTGCCGGGGCCGAAGCTACCGCGTGGATCGATGAGGCGCACGACCCCGGACGCGACATCGAAAAGGATGTTGCTGAAACAGAAATCGCCGTGAAAAACGCCGAACGACGACTCGCGGTACGCAGACGTGATGACGGCCTCAGCACCCTTGAGAAGTCCGTCGAGCGGCGGAAGCGTCCTGCCATTGAGGCTGACCGGACCAGTGAGATGCTCGCGAAGGGCAGGCACCACGCTGTCAAGGTAGGTGTCGATCCGGGAGATGGTTTTATTCCAATGGAAGTCGCGGTACGCGGCGGGACCGACGGAGGCAGGATACCCGCGGAAAAGTGCCAGCGTGTCCTGCAGTCCGTCGAAGCAGCGCCACCAGCTTTCCTTGCTCAGGTTCCAATAGAGCAGGTACTCCGCAATGTTCGGGTACCCGTAGTACTCCATTTCATAGGAGTCGATCTTGCCATTGAGGCCGGAGGTGGAGACCAGACGGGGAAATAGTACGCGCAACCCGGCAGGGAGGGTCTCAAGGTAGCCTGCCTCGCGGGCGAGCTTCTCCTTGTCGCTGGAAGACTTGATGATCGTGCCGCGGCGGGCATCGACCTGCAGACGGTTGAACGAGCGACTGTTGATCAGCAAAGCACGGCTCTTGTAGTAGTTCGTCTCGTGACCGCAGTCGATCCAGGTGGATTCCCGGAGAAGCAGGGGGGTGGAGGCCGAAGCGGCCTCGATGACCGAGAGCAAATCATTCGGACGGCTTGCGTTTGCGACGGCTGCGGTGAGAACGGCGGCTGGCAGCCGGAAGACACCGGTAAACGCCGGCGCATCGTCCGGACGTTCCTCTCCCTTGGCATAGAAGCGGAATGATTCCCCATCGCGTCCGATGGCGGACCACTCGGCGGTGAAGTGAGCGGGGAGACGCCCTCCCTGAACCTCTCCGGAGGCCGGGATGGTGACCGGGATGGTGGTCACGAGATTGACGATCAGGTCATCCGCCGAGGGAACCTTCTCCACGGCCTGGCGAAGGGTATCCACCACGCCCGGGCCGGGAACGATGCCATGGAGCGTAAAGCGGTGCTTGCGCGGTGAAAGCTCGCTGCGCACTTCCTCGACAAAGGCCTCGTCCACGAACAGGTGAAGCTCGTGCTCCTTCCCATAGACCTCCATCACGTAGGCGGCGAGCGGACGCGTGTTCAGCGGGATAAGCGCGGGACAGGCACAGCCAGCCCTTAGAAAGGGCAGCTTGCGGGAGATATCTCCCCCGGCGATGATGAGCACGGTGGCCATGATGGTTGACCGTGGCAGGAGCGTTCCGCTCCAGCCAACATTGGAATCAGCGCTTCAACAGCTTCTTCAGCTTTCGCGGAATCTTGTCGATTCCATACCAGAGCTTGGCCAGCGCACCGTAGCGGCGGATGGCGTGGAGTTCGCGGAACTGCCGGATTTTTTGGCCGATGCCGTCTTTCCCGGAGGTATAGTTCGCGTGGTAAATGCGAATATTCGCCGGAGCCGGCCAGCCGTGGGTGCGGGCATAGTATTCCAGCGGCAGCGTGCCCCAGGAAACCGGACTGCCTTCACGCAGGATGTCATTCACGACTGCCTGTTCGTTCTTGCCGGGATCGGCCAGCAGGCGGTCGCGCACGTTCCGGAAAAAGTCCGCGATGGCCGCACTGGCCCGGGTGACGATAAAGCCGGTGTTCACCTCGCTGGTCTGAGGCCCTTCGGCCTGGAAAAGGATCTCCTTTCCGGACGCATTGTAAGCCGCCTCAAGGTCGGCAGCGCTACCACCAAGAAAGACAATATCCACATCGCTCCACAGGATGATCTGTCCGTCGTTGTCCTCAATGCTGCGGATAACCAGGTCGATCTTCCGGCGGATGCATTCGAGGAATTCCTTGCTGTAAAAATCCCCCGCTCCCTGCATGTCCACCAAAGTCGCCTCGACCTGGAAATCGGACGGCAGCGAGGGCTGGAAGTAGCCCGAGAACAGGATCTCGTGCGCCGGGGTGAAGCAGCAAAACACTTTCATCGGCCAAGCGGATAGGGAAGCGTGCAGAGACGCACGCTACCGAGAGAGAGGGAAAAGCGGGATGGGAATATCCCAGCTCCGTGAGATCAGACGATCATCCCCGCAGCCACCGTTTCATTGGTGCCGGGGTCGATGAGAATGAACGAGCCGGTATGCCGATTGCGACGATAGGAATCGTGCAGCAGCGGCACTGCCGTCCGCAGGGTGACGCGACCGATGTCATTCATGTTGAAGCCATCCACATCGCACACCTTGTGAAGCGTGTTGATGTCGACGTGATACTTCACCTCCTGGATGATGGCCTTGGTCTCGCGGGTGGTGTGTTTCAACACCAGCTTGGCGCGGGGCGGCATCGGCTTGTTGGAAAACCAGCAGATCATCGCCTCGATGTCCTGCGAGGCTTCCGGCGGATTGTTGGTCTTCACCAGCATGTCGCCGCGGGAAATGTCGATCTCATCCCGCAGGGTGAGGCAGACGGACTGCGGCGCGAACGCCTCGCCGATCTCGCCTTCGGGCGTGTGGATGGCCTTGACGTGGGTTTTGAAGCCGGAGGGCAGCACGGTGACTTCGTCTCCCGGCTTGAATACCCCACCGGCCACGCGACCGGCGTAACCGCGGAAATCGTGCCACTCGTCGCTCATCGGGCGGATCACCCACTGGACCGGGAAGCGGGCATCGACGTGGTTTTCCTCACCGCCGATGTAAACGTGCTCGAGATGATAGAGCATCGAAGGGCCTTGGTACCAAGGCATGTTCTCCGACTTGTCCACCACGTTGTCGCCATTGAGCGCCGAGATCGGGATGGCCGTGATGTCGATGATGTTGTCCAGGCGCGAGGCGAACGACGAATAGTCCGCCACGATCTGGTTGTAGACCTCTTCCGAGTAGTCCACGAGGTCCATCTTGTTGACGGCCACGATGACATGCTGGATGCGGAGGAGGTTCGCGATGAAACTGTGGCGCTTTGTCTGCTCGATCACACCCTTGCGCGCATCAACGAGGATGATCGCGAGGTTCGCAGTGGAGGCACCGGTCACCATGTTGCGGGTGTACTGGATGTGTCCCGGCGTGTCTGCGATGATGAACTTCCGCTTCGGCGTGGCGAAGTAGCGGTAGGCCACGTCGATCGTGATGCCCTGCTCGCGCTCGGCCTTCAGGCCGTCGGTGAGTAGGGCGAGGTTCACATGCTCGTCACCGCGTCGGCGTGAGGATTCCTCGACCGCTTCGAGCTGGTCCTCGAAGATCGACTTGGAATCATAAAGGAGGCGGCCGATGAGAGTGGATTTGCCGTCATCAACTGAGCCGGCGGTCGTAAAGCGAAGAAGGTCCATGGAAAGTAGAAGTGAAGATTTTTGAGAAAGAGGAGGCGCTTCGGTTTTCAGAAGTAGCCCTCCTTCTTGCGGTCTTCCATGGAGGTTTCGGAACGTTTGTCGTCGGCGCGGTTGCCACGCTCGGTCTGGCGGGCGGCGGCAACTTCGTCGATAATGTGATCGAGGGTCACCGCATCGGATTCGATGGCACCGGTGATAGTGGCATCCCCCATCGTGCGGAAACGGATGCGCTTGTGCTCGACGGTTTCACCTTCGCGCTGGCTGACAAATTCGGAGACGGCGAGGATGGCGCCGTTGCGCACCAGCGTGTCACGCTCATGGGCGAAGTAGAGGGACGGGAGCGGGATGTTCTCGCGCTTGATATACATCCAGATGTCCATCTCGGTGAAATTGGACAGCGGGAACACCCGGAAATGCTCGCCGGGATTTTTGCGACCGTTGAAAAGATTCCAAAGCTCGGGACGCTGGTTTTTCGGGTCCCACTGACCGAAGTCATCGCGATGGGAGAAAAACCGCTCCTTGGCCCGCGCCTTCTCTTCATCGCGGCGGCCACCGCCGAGGCAGGCGTCATACTGATGCTTTTCGATCGTATCGAGCAGGGTGACCGTTTGCAGGGCATTGCGCGAAGCGTTCGGGCCCTTTTCCTCGACGACGCGGCCGGTGTCGATCGACTCCTGCACGGAGCCAACCACGAGGCGTGCGCCGATCATCTCCACGAACTCATCCCGGTAGGTCATCGTCTCGGGGAAATTGTGACCCGTGTCGATGTGCACCAGCGGGAATGGCATGCGCGCCGGCCAGAACGCCTTGCGGGCGAGCCACGCCATCACGATGGAATCCTTGCCACCGGAAAACAGGAGCGCCGGGTTCTGGAACTGCGCCGCCGTCTCGCGGAGCACGAAAATCGCCTCGGCTTCGATCTGGTCGAGGTGGGATAGCTGGTAATTGGGCACGGGAAATGGAGCGAGGGATCTGGAGCCGGTGGACCGGAAGGCCGGACGAACGCGTCAAGCGCGGCGCGGAAATACGGAGGCAGCCCCGCCTCTGCAAGTAATAATTACCAACTTGAGCATTTCACTCAGGAATGTCCGGGCCGATGCGTTCCCGAATCGCCTCCAGCAGCTCAAACGCCGCATCTTCCACCGTAGTGTGTTCGCTATCAAGCGTGAGCTGGGGATTCTGAGGCGGCTCAAAGGAACTGTCGCGCCCCGTGAAGTTCGCGATCTCTCCCCGTGCCGCCTTGGCATACAGTCCCTTCACATCCCGCTTCTCACAGGCCTCAAAGCTGGCTTTGACGTAAACCTCAAAGAAATCCCGGCCAATAATCCCCCGCGCCAAGTCTCTCAGGACCCCACGGGGGGTGATGACTGAAACGAAGGTGATCACCCCGTTCGCCGCAAACACCTTCGCGGTTTCCGCCACCCGCCGGACATTTTCCAAGCGGTCTTCGTCAGAGAAACTGAGATTCGCGTTCAACCCCGCGCGCAGATTGTCACCATCCAGGATCACCGTGAACCGGCCCTGCTGGTGCAGTACCCGCTCCGCCGCATTGGCGATCGTGGACTTGCCTGATCCGGAAAGCCCGCATATCCAGACCACCAGGCCACGCTGGCCGAGGAGCGTCTCCTTGTCGTGGCGGTTCAGGAACCGGTGGAACTCAGTGTGAATGTTCGAAGCCATCGTGGTTCAACTCAATGGGCGCGCATGCGATCCCGCAACCCATACCAGAGAAAGAGCGAATTGTAGGTGAAATATCGGCGAAACAGGCGCTTCGGTTCCCGATAGAGGCGATAGGCCCATTCCAGCCCAAGCTTCTGGCACCATTCCGGTGCCCGCGACACGAATCCCGCGTGGAAGGCAAAGGCAGCCCCAACCCCGAAATAAACCGCCGGTGGCAGGCCGTCGAGATTGTCGCCGATCCAACGCTCCTGCTTCGGGCAGCCCAGGCCGACCCAGACGAAACGGGCACCCGACTCGCGGATCAGACCGCAAATCCGCTCGAATTCATCGTCCGGCCATGGCCCGAACGGAGGAGAGTAGACACCCGCGACCACGCACCCCGGTGCCAAGGCAGGCAGCTTCTCCTGAAGCGTTCCCAACAAAGCATCGCTGCCACCGAGCAGGAAATGACCCAGCTCCGGATCACCGGCGGACTGGCGGAAAATTTCAGCCATCAGTTCGGCACCGCTGACACGCTCCTGGAGCCGCTCGCCCGGGTGCACCTGGGCATTGATCGCCCACACGAGGGGCATGCCGTCCGGGCAAATCAGGTCGAATCGTGACAAGGCTGCTCCGAAGTCCTGTTCGTGGCGGGATCTGGCGATCACGTGAACATCGGCCGCCTCGACGGCGTACGCACGATCCCCCGCTTTCGCCCAGCGGATGGCGGTCGCGGCCGCTTCGGCGCGGTGCGTCACGGCCACTGGCGTGCCTAGAATGTCGATCGTCTGCATGGCGGAAATGTCAGCGGCGGGAAAACGGCTCGATCACGCGCAACTCAGGGTGGGCGGCGAGGGCCGAAGCGCGCGTTCTCTCATCGCCGAAAACGTGGAGAGCGTAGCCACCATAGCCACCCCCGCAATATTTTGCCGCCACACTTCCGGTGACGGGGGGCAAGGCATCCATTCCTTCCGCGAGCTGCGTCTGATGGTGGGCATTGATCCCGTCGGCAAGAATTGCCAATTCTCCCAGAAGCACCCCCTCGCGGGCGATCCGGCCAGCTT
>Ga0265327_10001373_pt1 | contig 31300 bp, 39 predicted proteins | sample 41621metaG_FD_202089 | JGI IMG/M metagenome (GOLD analysis project Ga0265327, IMG submission 202089) | Rhizosphere microbial communities from Carex aquatilis grown in University of Washington, Seatle, WA, United States - 4-16-21 metaG | ecosystem: Host-associated > Plants > Roots > Rhizosphere...
TCTGTTCATATGTAAAATCACCTTGGTTGATAATATCGACCAAGGTGATTTTACCAAATGCTTCGCTAGAAACGCACACCCCAGCTAAAGCTGGGGGTTTATGCTATTAAACAAAAATCCGCACAGATGCGGATATTTTATGTCTCTATTGCACCAAGTTAGAACCTATTTTCAAAACAAAGTGAGGTAATGAATTCCGTCACGGCACATCGTCCGCTACGAGACACTGCTGAAGCAGTGTCTCTCCGCTGCCGCTGTTCCGCTCCGCCCTCGCATCGCCACCACGCATTCTGTTTTGTTTGGCGCGATTTCCGATTTCTTTTTTGGCGAGATTGCGTCGCAACTAGAATAAAAAATGGAAAATCTTTGATATTATTTTGGAACTTTACTAAATCTATAGCCAGTTTTTTGATTTAAAATAGTCATCTCAAGACTGTTCTGGTATGAAGCTAAGCATGGATCTATTACTCCTTTAAAATCTTCCAACTTTTTCAACTGTGGTTCCACGTCAAGACCCTTGCTCCTCAAAAATCTTACTGTTCGTATTGCATGAGCCCATGCATCTCGTTCTTCTGCTACATAAGTATCCATTACTTTCTGAAGAACATCACTTTTTAATGGATAAAAACGTATTCGCGATTTCGATTCAGTGAGGAGGGATTGTACCTGTTCTCTTTCTGATTGAGTAACTTTGGTATCAGATAGATCAAGCATCTCTATAATTTTAACTATGCCATAATGGGTATTAGGAATATTTATCACACCTTCTTGATTCGTTGGAGTTTCGGTACCGTTTTTATCCAAACATTCAACTCCAACTTTTTCTAATTCCTCCCAAATTTTCTCAGGGTCTTCATACTGCTCATTATCTTTTGAGATAATATCGAGTTTAGAAATGAGAGACACAACTGTTTTGTAAAGTCCTTCAAATCCCGCTCTACCTTGTTCCATTGTGTGGTAATATTTATTCTGCCAAGTATGAGCAACTTCATGTAAAAGAGAAAGAACTCCACCAGTTTCTCTTAAATCTCCATAATCAACTATTTTATAGAATGGTCTCACAACAAAACCTTCTGGTGCAGATTTTCCCATTTCGTAGTCTTTCAAATCTGCTACTTCTTCTTGTTTATAACTTATACCAGTGATAGGACTTTCTTTATCAGGTTGAAAAAGCTCCTTATCCATTGCTCGCGGAAGAAATTTATAGTCAGATGGCAGTAAAGCATTTAAGTCTAAAGTAGTTCCAGTTTCAACATCTTGAATCACCAAAGAAGCTTCAGCGTAGTTAGTGTTCCTTTGTCGGTTTAGAGTATTAGAAATTCTTTCGTAAATAAGATTTTGATTACCGTCTTGCCCCAACGCACTAACCACTGTTTGTTCTACAGAATTATCAAATCCTTCAGTTTCCTTAACTTCCCCTCTAAAAACCTTTCTTTCTCTACCATGAAGAGAATCTTTCAGTATTTCTTGTTTTTGCTCCCTATATTCCTTCCGTGATAATTTTCTAACTTCATCAGCAAGCAATTTATATGCTTCTATATGTTCCAACACCATCATCCAATTTGAAGAACCAACATTTGGAACACCATCAATTTCTGGTTTTCTTAGACCATCAGGAATTAGGCCTCGAAAAAATTCCCCAGCTTCAGCACTTAATTGTTTGGAATCTTCTTGTGCTTCATTAAGTCTTGTAAAATCTTTGTCAATCTCTTTTGTATCAAAAAATTTACGCAGAACTGGATCAAGAACATCAAGAAGTTTTCCCTTAATTGTTTCTTTTAATTCTTTGCCACTTTTCGCCTCTATTCTTTCAGAAGTTTCGGGTAAATTGGGAAATCTTTCGTTCATATCATGATTATAACTCATTCTAAGGAAATAGTGAATTTTTTGAAAAATATCTAAAAACTGTTTTCAAAAAAATTGCAATAAATAAGAATTTTGTTAGCGATGCAATCTCGCCAAAAACGATTGTGGTAGAAAAAAAATCTAAAATTGTGCGCTTGGCTTTTGAGAAGTACACGAAAGGAAATATGCGACTGGAAGATGCCTCAAACTTTTTGGCGAAATCCGGCGTTACAACCAGATCTGGAAAGAGAATCTCCAAAACCAAAGCGTCTTTTATCATTTCAAATCCATTTTACATCGGACTATTCAAATATGGTGGTGAAATCCACGAAGGAAAGCACGAGCCAATCATTTCAAAGACGACCTGGCGGAATTGACGGAACGAAACCGAGGTTTGCCGGACCGCATTGCGATATTCCTCGAACTTACAAGAAGCCGCATACCAATACGAAATGGGAATACCGATAGAAAAACGCCGCGTGCTAACTTTGGCGACCTCGAACCTGTCTGCATCGAAGACAGAAGTATGTTTCTCAATGGTTTCACCGTATTCCGAGATAGCAGAAGTGCAGCAAAACCAGGACGGTGGGCGATACAGGACTCGAACCTGTGACATCTTCAGTGTAAATGAAGCGCTCTACCAACTGAGCTAATCGCCCAACAAGAACATTTATAACATAGAAAGGAGGATTTTACAAAAGAAAAGACAGAGAGATTCTCCTAGTCTGGGTCACAATTATTTTTCTGCTGAAAAATCTTGCCGACCCCGACTCCTTCACCTTCGTTCAGTCCGTCTTTAAGCTTGGTTCCCAACCCAAGCTTAACCCAACCCAAACTATTGAAACACGAGCTTCACCTAATATGGGTCCCTCCCCATATTAGGTGAATAAACGAACGTAAGAGTAGGATATCGGTCATTACACGACCAGTATCCCGATTGGTTATTTTATTTCGCTCCACTCATAAAATAAGCTCAATCGGGCTTCGATTCCTACACGAAAGTGCCACCCGGCACTTTCTCGAAGGCACAAAAATAAAAACCGCTGATAAGCGGTTTTTATTTTTGTGCCTTCGGTAGGAATCGAACCTACATCAAAGCCTTAGAAGAGCTCTGTTCTATCCATTGAACTACGAAGGCAAAGCTAGGACAATATAACAGTTTTAGAGCGATGGGTCAATGAGAGAAGTTGCCTTTAGACTGTTCATTTTTTGATTTTTATCTTCAAAATTATTTATGACGTTTTGAAGTCCATTGATATTCAATTTTTCAAAAGTGAAATTTTTTGTAGAAGTATCAATAAACATATCGCCGTTGACAACTCCATGATAAATATAGCCGTCAAAGGCCAGCGACAATATGACCAAAATTAAAAATAAAATAAGTAAAAAATTCCAATCCCTTTTGGGCCTGATAGATTTTGTAAAATTTTTTAAATCTTCAAAATAAGTTTTAATTGGTCTTGAATTCATAATTTTTATTTAAACTTAGCAACTGAAATATCAAAGCTTCCCAACCATTGCGGAACTTGTTTACCTTTTATCTGATAATCAGCAAACTTTGAAAAAGAAACTTTATTTATATTTATCTTAATCGGATAATTTTCTAAAAATTCCAAGAACAATTCAACATTTGACCATTCACCAGTAACACTAATACTCAAATTCAAAAACTGCATGTCTGGATTATTGGGAAAATCACTATACGATATGCTCTTAATTTCATCTTTTAAATTATTTTTTGATGAAAGAGTCTCAATTGATTTTATAAAATCAACTGGACCATCGCTTTTAATGAAATAATCCGAGAGTTTATCTCTATCACTGCTGGTATTATCAACATCTTTTTTCATTGAAACTTCTGCTGCCGTTTTTTGTGATTCTATTATAATTTGATCTTCATTAAGAATAGTATTAGCAATTAAATTGTTCATACTGTTTAAAACTAAAACAAAACACGCAGCCACAAAAATATCGACAATCAATAATGCATAAAATATAATTTTTGATTTTTTTGTTGGCATTTATTTTTTACTATATTTAAGAGTAACACTAAAATCTGCATTAATGCTCTTAAGAAGATCCGACACTGGTGAATCTATATTACTAAAAGAGCTGTCATTTTTGAGGTTTTTTTCAAAGTTAATCAAATCTTCTCTAGTTTCTGCAATTCCAGAAATTTCTACATTCATGGAACCATCATCATTATTTAAAAAGTTAAGCGATGTCAAAGAAATTTGTTTTTGCTTATCGTTTAGAAGTTTCTTCAATATTTCACTCCTTACCGTAAGTGATGTATCTTCAGATGAAAGAATCCTTATTAGGCCATTTGTATCACTGATTGTGGCAGTAATATCTACTTTTTTATTTTTTGATTCAAGTATAGAAAGTGCCAATTGGTCAGAAACTGCTGCATTTTTATATGTGACAAAAAAGTATGAAGGTACAAAAAATGAAAATAAAATAATCAAGACAAAGAAAAGAAAAAGAAAAAAGAGAGAAGAAAATCTGTAAAGATATTCACGGACAACTTTCTTTTTATTATTTTGTGGTAGAAAATTTAACATTTTATTTTTCGTCATATATTAAAGATAAACCTACCACTGAAGAATAACTTAGAGAATCTGCAAAATCCATATCAGGTAAAAAATCATCCAAATCAAAAGCATTGCACCAAATATTTGCTAAAGAAACATCCAATCCGAGATTTTGATTAATATGATTTACAAAACCTGGCAACATGTAATATTTGCCGCATAAGATAATTTTTTCTATGTTTGGCAAAGCAAGATCACTTTTTTGTTTTTGCTCATGCCAATATGCGCTGATTTTTTCGACTTCGTCTTTAATAACTGAAAAGACATTTAGCAAAGAAAAGTATGTGTCAACATCATAATTTTTTTCATTCAAAAAATAATCTGAAAATCTAGTTGAATTCTTATCTGTTATTCTTCCTGATTTGATTAATGTCTCTTCTATTTCTGAATTACCAAGAGCGATAGTGCTTGTAAACCAGACCATTTTATTTGATGCGACAGACAAAATAGTTTTATCATCTTTAATATTAACGATAAGAACCGTCTTTATTTCTTTTTTGGGAATTACAGACTCTGCAACTGCTCGAGATTCTACGTCGAAAGAAACTGGAATAAGACCCGACTCATTTAAAATATCATTATATTCCTCTATGACCTTTTTTGATGTGACAAAAACCCCCACCAACAAGTCGTCTCTTTTATTTTTTGGTTTTTTTATTATTTTATACTCAAAAACGGCTTCTTCAGCCTTAAGAGGAACATTTTCTTCAATCTTAAACTCAATTGCTTGTCTTATTTCTTCATCTTTTAACTGTGGCACATAAGTACTAAATACATATGTTTTTTCTTCTGGGATAGAAAGTTTAACAAAATTACTTTTTAATTTTCCCTTAACAGAAAGCATTTTCTTTATTAGCTCCGCTCTATTTAATATTTCTCCTTCTTTGAAAATATTTTGTTCAATAGGAAATTCGCCAAAATTTGTAAGAGTAAAATCTTTACCGTTATTTACAATCTCCACAAACCTTATTTCCCTTTCTCCTATTTCAATACTTGCAAAAGGAAGTCGCAAATAATTTGGTGGATATAAAAAATTTTTAAAAATACTTAAATTCATACAGCTATGTGTAATTATATCAAACAAAATTGCACACCGGAAATGCAAAAGTTCATAAATGGAAATTATTTTTCATTTTCACTATATTGAAAACAACTGGCAAAATAGAAAGAGTGATTATCAACAAAATAATCCAGAGAACGTATTTGTCAGCATTAGGTATTAATTCACCCAAAAAATACCCACCCAGTGTCATACCAACCGCCCATATAAAACCTCCGATAACATTATATCCAACAAATTTGACGTATTTCATTGATCCAACTCCGGCGAGGACAGGAGCAAAAGTTCTGACAACAGGTATAAAACGGGCCAAAATAATTGTTTTGTTTCCATGTTTTTCAAAAAACAATCGCGCTTTTTCAACATAATCCCTGCGAAAAAATAGAGAATCTTCTTTTGTAAAGATTTTCGGACCAAGTTTTTTGCCAACCCAATAACCAAAATTATCACCAAAAACAGCAGCCAAAAAACAAAGTGGGACGAGCAAGTAGATATTTAAATAATTTTGCGAAGCTAAAAATCCAGCCGTAAAAAGAAGTGAATCACCAGGAAAAATAAAACCAAAGAAAAGTCCGGACTCAGAAAAAATTACAAAAACAACTCCTAAAAGGCCAACTGTTTTTATTATTGTTAGCGGATCAAGGAGATTTAAAATAGATTGGATCACTTGCCCTTTAAAATTTTAATTTTAATAATACGACCATTTTAATGCATACCCGACTTAATCAGCCAAACTCATAATAAACCAACAAACGATATCTGGTCAAAATTTTATTGGGTTTCTTTTAACTTAACTCAGTTCCCTCTCTTATATAATCTGGAACCTCCATTATAGCGAGTTTGTCATCTGTCTTTGCTGCGAGAATCATTCCATTGCTTAAAAGCCCCATGAGAGGTCGTGGTTCAAGATTTGTCACAAAAGCAACTTTTTTGCCAACCAAAACAGTATTATCTGGAAAATACATTGAGATTCCGGAAAGAATTTGTCTCGGTTCGCCTTCTGCAAAATCCACAGAGAGCTTCAAAAGCTTGTCTGAGCCTTCAATTTTTTCGGCGGAAAGAATTTTACCAACTTTCAATTGAACTTTTTTGAAATCATCGTAAGTTATTTTCTTAACTCCTTTTTCTTCATCTTCTTTTTTCTTCTCTATTTCTTTGACTTTAGACTTTAGACTTTTAGCTTTTTGCTTATCTAAAAATGTTTGCAAAATTATCGAAGCTGCAGAAGCATCGAGCATTTCATTTTTACCAAAAGTATTTTCGACTTGGGCTGAAGACATGAATTCTGGTTCAAGAAACATCGGCAATTTGATTGCATTTCCCAATTCTCTCTTAAATACGATTATTTTAGGATTTATTTTATTGTCTTCGCCTTTATAATTTTTTGATTCCCCAATAACAATAGAGCCGATTTCATTTTCCTTGCATAAATCAGAAATTTTCTTCATTAAATCTTCTCCATTTTCCAAAACAACCTTTGGAAAGGCCACCTTTGCTTCATTGTCTGAGACCGCTATTCCTACTCTTTTTTCACCATAATCTATACCTAAATATTTCATATTTGTTATTTTACACTAAAATTCTTTTTATGCTAGAATATTCTCTATGAATACACAACTTATAGATTGGGCAAATAGCCATCCATTATTATTTTTAGCAATTATTGCATGGTCTGCGGTTTGGAAATTAATAGCCTTATGGAAAGCAGCTAGAAATAATCACATAACTGTTTTTATTGTTTTGGCTATTTTAAATACCATAGGTATTGCAGAAATAATTTATCTTTTATATCTTTATATTAAAGGAAAGAAAAAAGTCGCCTAAATTTTCAATCAAAAAACTTCTCAAAACTACGAGAAGTTTTTTGATTGACTAAAAACCTACAAGGTATAGACTTTCATCAGATACTTGAACTATTCAAGAAAGGTTTGTTATGACGACAAATCAGTTCTTTGACTTTAAGGAGACACCTTATGCACAGGGAAATTAAAAAGAGCTATGAATATCAAGATCTGAGAACGCTTCATCAAAATATGGTATTGGTTTTAGAGAGATTTGTAACAGAAAGTGAATCGAGAAAACAAGTTTCTTTTTTGAGAGAAATAAAAAGAAAATTGATTCTAAAAGTACTAGAACTTGGACTTGCGGAACATTTAATTCCTATACTTCCAGCAATACCAATGAAATGTATGAAAATTGAAAGACAGATGTCCTTTGTTAGCCACTACGACAAACAAGGAGAAGTACATCTTAATTCAAAACAGATCAAAGACTTACAAAATATTCCGCATTTTCATCCATATTGGTTAATCGGAGTTGAACTTGAAATGGATACAATAGATACTTCACCGGAACAGGCAACTGAAATAATTATCAAAAAAGGCAGATTCCCCTTGACCTTATCAGAAATCATCTCACTTCAGATACACAACTATTGTCTCGGGAGTTTTTCTGTACAGGCCTGTGGTTCAATCTATCAACCATTTAAAGGACTGGAAATAACAAGCACTCCAGTTGTTCATCTTGAAAATAATATCCCCATAATTTCATGGGGTCCATTCAAGAAGAACAAAGAAGGTGATGGTTTCAAGCCTTGGGTTACACCATCTTGCATTTGCAGGGTCGGTACACTCGGAGTAAAAACTTTCATCCAAGGTCGCTGGTGGAAAGAGCGACGCGAAAGGCGAGAATTCGAAAAGTAATATTTCTGTGGCATAAAGACGAACTGGCGTGTTGCATTGCAACACGCCAGTTTTTTACTTGAAATTAAAAAACCACCAGAGGTCTTGCGACATGGTGGTTGTGGTTGTACAGCTTTCTTGCTGTGAATCAGTCGATGGGGTTATCAGGCATCACGACGACAACTTTGTCATCGATAGGCTGAGTCACTTCTTTCGCGGCATGATAATTGTAGCTGAAGCGTTGGCTGATAAGGCCGAAGTAAACCTCACCACCAGCCGGAGTTTCCTGGCAAATAGCATAACTTCTGAAGAAGTAATGACGCTTATTTGTCTCCTTATGAAGACTCAGAGCGTAATATGCTTCCACAAATGTAGCCAGACGTTCGCCTTCGCCAAGTATCTTGCTCGAGTTGCGATTGATCAGAAACCATCCGCTTGTCGGGAAAGATGTGACAATAGCCGGTTCTCCTCCGACATCCGGAAGACTCCAAGACATGCCGATTTGCGACCTGTTCGAAATATCACGGACAGTCATCGGAATTCCGAAAACCAGAAGATGCGTGTCTCTGCACCGAGCAAGCGTTTCCAGCTTGTAAGGAACATACTCCGCCTTGTCAAAAGCCTTCTGTTCAAATTCGAAACCAAAAAAACTTTTGACCTGTTCCGGACCGATTGTGGATTCATCACCCATGATGGCCTTGGCCATACGGAATGTAGTGACAGACCGACTGGGCGCGCCAGCGAGCATGTATTCCGCGATTCTCGCACGAAACTTTTCGTCCCCGTCAATGCGAACAAGAACGTCAGCACCAGATTCTCCAAGCTCCTGACAAAGCTTGAAAACGGAAGACTGAAACTTACCTTGCTCGAGTTGTGTTGCTTTCATGATAACTGTCTTTCTATTAGCCCGAAGGCATTAAGAATCTCTCACTTTAACCGGAGAGACAGGTTCCCATCTGTCGAGACGAGAATCAAAAATACTTTATAAATATTCTCAATTCTCATCTCGACTATGACAATGAACTATTTTCATAGTTATACTACATATAATTACAAGGGTTGTCAATATAAGAAATTCTGTTACTTTTTTCAAAAAAAAATTACCGAGATAAACTCGGTAATTTTTTATTTGCGTTTATTTATTTCACTATAATCGTTCCTGTCATACTTGGGTATATTGAATCATGATATCCATAAATACCTAATACTCTGTAGACAAAACTGTAGCTTTGTCCGTTTGAAAGATTATTACTTGATGGTCCTCCATTATCAGAAAGAATTTTATGAACAACATTATCGTTGTTTATCCAAGTTACTGTTGTACCAGCTTTAATTGTTACAGCCTGAGGATTAAAAGAATTATCTGATACGTCAATATATACGTGTTTAGTTACTGTCTTTGATAAAGTGTAATCTACGACATTTGAAGTTGAAACCTGGACTGTACTTGAACTTATAACATTAGTGTTTGAATTCACTGCACTGTTGTTATTTGAATTGATAACAAAATAAGCAATGACTATCAAGACGACTACGATTACACCGACGATTATACCTGTGCTTTTTTTCATATTTTAAATTAGATTAATTATTATTACATATCGACCCTTACGTTAGTTATTTAACAAAATTTGTTAAATCTAACTTGATTATACTGTTAAAAATAATAAATAGCTAAGATGAAACGATGATTTTGATAATTGCATGATCAAAATATGGAGAGGGCGAGATTCGATTCTTACAGAATCTGTACACCTTTTCTATTTTATTTTCGTGATTACACTCAATAAAATTATCAAAGGTTTTCGAATCTCGCACGAAAGTGCCCCCGGCACTTTCTCCTCCCCGCAAATAAAAAATTACCGAATTTATTTCGGTAATTTTTTATTTGCGGAGAGGGCGAGATTCGAACTCGCGGGACCCTTACGAGCCCTCCAGTTTTCAAGACTGGTTCATTAAACCACTCTGACACCTCTCCGTGGTACCGTGATAATTTACCTTATTTTTGTTTTTACATCAAGCCCCAAATACATCGACAATCCTCAACCTCAATTCTTCCCTGCCTCTGAAATAACTTTTTTCAATATTTGCGAGTAAATCTATTTTTTCTCCAACTTCGATTTTGGCGGAGAAGTCGGTGGGTTTCGTGAAGAAACCGATTGCAGAAATTTTGCGATTGTGACTATTTTTAAAAGATATTTCTAAATGCTCATTATTTTTACCGAAAATTCTTACATCTGAAATTTCTACACCACGAAGTGCAAAAATTGGTTTTTGATTCTCCATTCCAAACGGTGCAAGTTGTGAAACGAGTTTTTCAAAATTCAGATTCACATCATCAGGACTAATCACTGCATCAGCAACGACTTCCTTTTCTTTGTTATTTGAAACACTTAGTTTTTTATAAGCAATTTCAAGTCCATCAGAAAGCAGATCAATCTTTTCAAGAGAAACTGAGAAACCTCCAGAAGCAGAGTGCCCACCATATTCAAGAAATAGGTTCTCAGCTTCTTTCATCATCTCCACTACACTTGCACAACCATCGGACCTGCATGAACCTTTCAAAGTCTTACCTTCTTCTCTTCCCCAAAGAAAAACAGGGCCATCATGTTCGTCCATCAAAGAATTTGCAACAAGACCAAGAAGCGATGGTTTCCAATCTGGGTTTCCAGCGACAAGAACTTTTTTCTTTTTTTCAGGATCAACTTGCGCCCAATGTTTTCTGATTTCTTTTACCATCGAAGCAACAATCCCTTTTCTTTCATTATTAATTTTATCCAAATGCACTGCCATTTTACCTGCTTCAATTTCATCATTTGTAGAAAGTAAGATAAAAGCATCTTCTGGCTCACCCATTCTTGAGGCAGCATTAATGCGTGGCGCAATCATAAAACCGATATTGTCTTCATTAATATTTTTTGGATTTATTTTAAGTATTGAAAGAATTTTGTTAAGTCCGGGTCGTGGAGTTTTACGCAAAACTTTCAAACCGTAATATGCCAAAGTTCTATTTTCTCCAACAAGCGGGACCATATCTGAAACTGTAGCAATCGCAACCATATCAAGCAACCATTTCTCCCATCCCTCTTTAATATCCCAAGTATTTTCTTTATTCAATATTCTATTTTCATTATTCTTCTTTATTAATGCTTGGACAAGTTTAAAAGCAACTCCAGCACCACAGATATTTTTATTTGGATATTTACAATCAATTTGCTTCGGATCAAGTATCGCTATCGCTTGTGGCAATTCATCTTTCGGTTCATGGTGATCCGTGACTATCAAATCTATCTTATACTTTTTAATCATCTTCGACTCTTTTACATCTGCAATTCCACAATCAACTGTAATGATTAAATCAATTTTATTTTTAGCAAATTCATCTATCGATTCTTCTTTCAATCCAAAACCTTCCATAACTCTATGTGGAATATAATTTTCAAAATTAGTAAAGCCAATCTTTTTAAAAAAATCATGTAAAATTACCCCTCCAGGAATTCCATCTGCATCATAATCGCTGAAAATAATTACTTTTTGTTTTTTGGAAACTGCTTCAAATATTCTTTCAACTGCCTTTTCCATTCCTTTCATTAAATACGGATCAAGGTTTTCTTCAAAAACTGGATTCAAAAAAGTTTCCGATTCTTCTAATGTATTAATTCCTCTCAAAAAAAGAAGTTTTCGCAAAGTTTCGGGATATTTTGCAAATTCTCTGTTTGTTTTTTCATCTATTTCCGGTCTGACTGAATAATTTTTCATAAAAGACTATTATAACAAAGATTTTATATAAGTCGGAAAATATCCTACGGCAAGGTCTGACCTTGTCGTGGGGAAAAACTATTCTTATTCCAAAATCTCAGGTTGATAATTTTTATTCAGCTGAACTTTTCTCAAAGTTACATCAGAGATAGTCTTATTATCAATAGTCACTTCCAAAAGCCCACCCTCCATTGTATCCTTAGAAAAAAATTGATCAAAAACAAAGTTTCCCAGACTGTACGCAATATATGAATTTTTATATTTCTCTACTTCTTGCACAACGTGCGGATGATGTCCGACAACAAGATTTGCCCCCAGGTCAATTGCCATATGTGAATATTTTTTTTGATATGCATTTGATTCTTTTGCATATTCTTCACCAAAATGAAATATTACAACAACCAAATCAGCATTTTTTCTTGCTATCTCAATTGCATTAGTAAGTGCACCTTCTGATATTATTGCTATTCCAGAAGAACTTGCAGTTGCTTCATACAAACCTTTACCAAATTCACTAAAAGCAAGTAATGCAATTTTTGTTCCGTCGATTTCGACTATTTTAGGTGACTGAGCTTCGATATTATTCAATCCACCTCCTAAAACTTTTATCCCAGCATCATTTAATCGTAAAAAGGTGTCCTCCATCGCTCCCTTTCCCCAATTGTCTATATGATTGTTTGCAACAGAAAGAGCATCAAACCCAACATTTTTAAGTGCGCCAATAGCTTCCGGATTCATTCGAAAAGAATACAAACCATGGCTATCGACGCCTTTATCTGAAATAGGTCCCTCTAAATTTCCGGTAAGAAAGTCATATTTTAATAAATCATTTTTTATGTTTTCAAAAATATAATTGAAATCTCCATTGCCATATTTTTTTATTTTACTATATACATCTCTATCAAGCATAATATCCCCCACAAAAGCTAGAACTATCTTTTTATCTTCAGAATTCGTTTTTATCTGAGAATTTTTTGGCGAGACTATTTGTGCATCTTCTTTTTTAGGATAACCAGACGCCATCAAATAATATGTAAAGAATAGAAAAATAATAAATAATAGAAATAGTATTATTGGAAACAAGAAATCAGCTTTTTTAAATTCCTTAGACATTAACTTAAATTAATAATACAATATATACATGAAAGACCCAAATTGTATATTTTGTAAAATTGTTAGCAAAGAGATTCATGCAGAAATTATTTATGAAGACGATGATTTACTAGCCTTCATTGATATAAATCCTGTTCATTTAGGACATACGTTGTTGATACCAAAGGAACATTATATGTGGATGCAAGAAACTCCCGATAATATAATCGGCAAGATATTTTTAAAAGCAAAACAAATTATGCTGGCAATGAAAAAAGGTTTTCTTTCTGACTATATAAAACTTGGAGTAGTTGGCAATGAAGTTCCGCACTTCCATGTCCATCTGATTCCCCACAAATTATTGGAAGACAAAAAAGAAGGGAGAAAAACTTATACTAATGCCAAGCAAATGGCTGAATATGCAGAAAAAATAAGAAAAGAATTATAAAAAAACCGGCGCGTATCCTCGCGCCGGTTTTTTGTTTTTCTGCCTTTAGATTTCTTTAATAAGTTCAATAAAATTTTTCGTTTTCAAACTTTCTCTTCCAATTAGAAGTCCATCAACATTTCCCTTTTCGACTATTTCTTTTGCATTCCCCTTTGTGACAGAACCACCGTAAAGAATCGGCACTTTCTCAGCATTTTCGAAACCAAAAATATCACTCAAAACTTTTTTAATAAAAATTGTCATTTCGTGAAGTTGTTCCGGTTTCATCGCCTCATTTTCAGATTTCCCTATCGCCCAGACTGGTTCATAGGCGACAATCAATTTTGAGATAATTTTTTTAGGAATCTTTAAAAGCGCAGATTCTATTTGTCCTTTAACTTCATTGAATTGAACACCGTGTTCATCCCTGTTTTTTTCTCCTATACAAAATATTGCATGTAAACCGGAATCCAAAACACTTTCAAGCTTTTTCTTTACAATCATTTCATCATCTCCAGCAGCTCTTTTTTCTGAATGTCCGACAATCACATATTTCATGCCAGAATTTTTTAACATGATAGCATTTACTTCTCCAGTGTGAGAAACTCCCTGTCCCGCAAAAACATCTTGAGCTCCAACAAAAATCTTTTTTGAACGGGCAAAAATAGTCTGTATTTCATTAAGAAAAACAAAAGGCGGACAAATGATTAGTTTTATTTTATCAAAATCATTTCCAGATTCCTTTATATCAAATGAGATCTTTTTAGCTTCTTCTGCAGACTCAGGATTCATCTTCCAATTTGCTACTATGATTTTTGTCTTAGACATAACAAAAAGATTATACCATTTTCAAATTACTTGGTATAATGTTACACATATGGAAAATAAAATTTCTAATGGGATCTCTTGGCACGCACTTGAATATAAAAAGAAGGAAAAAACAGCCGATTGGTATTGGGCCGTAATTATTATTGCTTTATCTATTTCAATTTTATCTTTCTTTTTGCATGATGTTCTGTTTGGTTTACTTATTATAATCGCCACAGCAGCCCTTCTTATTTTTTCTTCTAGAAATCCAGAAATAGTAGAAGTCAGCGTAGACAAAAGAGGAATTATCGTAGAAAAAGAAATGTATCCTTTCGCTACACTTGAAGCTTTTTGGGTTGATATCATGGATGAAAATGAACCAAAAATGATCTTGCGTTCCAAGAAAAAAATATTACCTTTAATAATAATTCCCATTGAAGGTCATCATCACTTGGATGTAAGAGATTTTCTACTTAAGTACCTTCCGGAACAAGAAATGTACGAGCCGGTATTTCATAAGATTATGGAAGGATTGGGATTCTAAGATTTCTCTTTTTCTGTCATTCCCGCGACCGCGTGTCGCTAAAGCTTTAGCGGTGGCGCAAGGCGGGAATCCAGTTCTGATTCTCTAGAATTCTCCTCCTTACAGGAGCAGTATACCTTTCACATTTTTACCACAGGAGTATTTCTTGTTTTCTAAACTCTCTACGAGAGCTGTCCACTCATTGGATCTTTTGTTTCGTTTTGACTCATAAAAGCTCACAATGAGTCTTGCGCTTGGGTACCTATCCCAAGCTTACGCTTTGCTCATAAGAAAACAAAGTCGATTACAAAATGTTCAAGGTCTTTCATTTGGGTCCCAACCCAAATTTCAACCTTCGCGGGGATTACAGAATTCTTTGACTATAATGTAATTTCCGCATAATATACTCTCAATGCTTCCATCGTTCAATGGATAGGATAAACCCTTGCGAAGGGTCAGATGTAGGTTCGATTCCTACTGGGAGCACAAATAAAAAACTGCCTTTATGGGCAGTTTTTTATTTGTGCTCCCCAAAAAACGCCGGGTGGCGCTTTCGTATAGGACGTGTTATCATACAATTCAGATCGTTCTATCAAAGGAGGAAAACAATGAAAGACGGCCGAGCTGATTTATCGGTTCCTAATGAAAAATCAGAAATTGAAAAACTTCATCAGGAAAACAACAAACTACGAGAAAGAAATCAATTTCTTGAGAATCAAATGGAGGCAAGAAGGTTAAGTGATGAACTCGATGCTCCTTGGGGTAAAGACCGTTGTGGATAAATTTCACATTCCAAAAAGCCTACCTGAACAAGGTAGGTTTTTTTATATAAACACAATATCTCCCTAGACTAAATTAACTTAAATAAAAATATCACCATATAATAAAAACAGTCCCTTTCGGGACTATTTTTTAATTTGATTATTTCTTTGCTGTTTTTGACTTATTTAGAAAGATTGTAATTCTTGATTTATATCTTGCTGCGGCATTTTTCTTGATGAATTTTGTCTTCATCGCTTTATCTATAGCTTGATATACTTCTGGAAGCATTTTTTCTGCTTCTTTGATTTTGCTTTCTTTTATGAGCTTCTTTATTGCTTTCAAAGAAGATTCCATTGCAGACTTTCTGCGAACATTGAAGATTTTCTTTTTCTTTGCAACTCTTAAAGCTTTCTTTGCTGATGATGTTATAGGCATTTTATATTTAAATTAATTCCTCAAACGACTTAGAGACACTAAATCATTACTTGTTGGTGAACTTAAATTAACACAAAAGAACTGGAAATGCAAATACTATAGAAATGCCTTCTGTGATAAAATTAGTTTACCCAATAAAGTTTTTCCACAATATCATTTATTGGACAATAACATTAAAGCTAGTTTAACTGAGTAAAATTTAAAACGGTCGTTTTATTAGAATTAAAACTTTATAGGGCACGTGATCTCAAAGATTGAAGGAATAGTTTCAGACAATAATGAAAAATTTATTGTCGTAAATATTGGAGGAATTGGTTTCAAGGTTTACTGTACAACTGAAGCAAAAGAAATTGCGAAAGAAAAAGTTTCACTTTTTACACATTTAGTCGTGAAAGAAGACGCACTAGATCTTTACGGTTTTTTAACAAAAGAAGAATTAAATTTCTTTGAGCTTTTAATATCTATTTCCGGCATCGGTCCAAAGACGGCATTGAATGTTTTAAATATCACTACTGTAAGTGCACTCAAAAATGCAATTCACTCAAATGACACATCTCACTTAATAAAAGTTTCTGGTATCGGAAAAAAGATTGCTGAAAAAATTGTTCTTGAACTCAAAGATAAAATCGGTGCAAAACTTGGTGAAGAAATAAGTCTTCGTGATGAAATAGATGCAGTCGAAGCTTTGAAAGCATTGGGATATTCTCAAAAAGATGCACGCGAAGCTTTGAAAGAAGTTCCAAGCAAAATTACAAATACGAGTGACAGAATAAAAGCTGCATTAAAAATTCTTGGCAGATAGTTTATCCGCACACTAATTCTGTCATCGTTGCTTTTGTATTTTATATTTAATTGCGCAATTTTCGTTTATTACTAAACAAAAAAAAATTTACAGACTCTTTCTGTCAACAAAATATAATGACAGATTTAGTGTGCGAATTTATCTATTCAAAATAACGGTAGCTTGATTGCTATACCCTGTTTGAATTGTCTGACCACTTTTAACCTGTGCACCAATCGAATTCCAAAGAAGTGACAAAAAAGCAAACACTAAAACGTATCCCCAAAATTTATTAAAATCCTCGCTCATCTTTTTAAATTTTTATTTTTTAATCAAAGTCTGATGACAATCACAAAAGTGAGCACTTCTGCCACCAACTTTTATTCTTTTAATAATTCCCGAACACCCTTTCATAATACATTTCTCTCCCACTCTTCTGTAGACCTTGTGGATTTTTTGATAACCACCTTTTTCACCGTAAGGGTTTCTGTAATCCGACATTGAATCGCCACCTATCGCGACTGACTGTTTAAGAATTTTTTTAATGTTCTTAAAAAGTAATTTCAATTTTTCTTCACTTATGTTTCCAACTTTTTCAAGCGGATGAACACCAGAATACCAAAGAACTTCATCGGAGTAAATATTCCCAATTCCTGCAATAATTTCCTGATCCATAAGTACCGTTTTTATCACACCATTCGGTTTTTTCAAAAGTCTTTCCTTAAATTTCTTAAAATCAAAATTTTTATCAAGAGGTTCCGGACCAAGTTTATTCAAGCCTTCTGAAATATCAAGCTTGTCGGTATCAAGGACAACGACCTTCGCAAATTTTCTGGTATCTGAAAGCACCAAATTTTTCTTATTTGATAATGAGAAAGCTAAATGTATGAAACGGTTGTACGGATCTGCTAGCGCTCCGTCATTTTTAGGGGACCATTTTTTACCGTCAAAGGTATAGCTTCCGTATAAGAGGTGACCCGTCATCTTCATATGCACCAAGATCGTTTTGTTTCCTGAAACTTTAATCAAAACATTTTTTGCTCTTCTTCCGACACTAATTATCTCTTTATTCAAAAGTTCTTTTCTAAAAAAAGAAAAATATTTTTTGTCCTTTATACTATTTTTACCAAGATAATATGGTGAATTATAGTCAGTCCAAATATCCAAAATCTTAAGCCCTCTGACTTCTTTATTTAAAATACTGGCTGTTGTTTGTACTTCTGGTAATTCTGGCATATGTTTGAATACTAGCTTTTTTTTGAAAAAAGAAAACCCCCACACGGATGTGGGGGCAAAATGGTTTGATTCAACTGGATCAAATGCAACTGGCTTTGATATCTTTTTTCAGCCTTTCCATTGTCTCTTGATGAACAGGGGCAAGAATCCTCTCCCACTCCTCCAACTTCTTCGCGATTTGTTCAGGAGTTGGTGTAGGTGTTGAAAAAAATACTAAATGCATACTCTTACCTCGCGGTGAAGATCTGAGAACAAAAGGGTACATCCTCCCTGATTCACGACGTGCTTCCAACTTTTCGAGAAGTCTTGTGGCATTCATGATACACCTTTCAGTTTACGTCCTTTAAAAATGCTACACCTATTTATTTTAAAATCAAGTTGAAAATTAACAAAAAAGCCGACCACTTTTAAACATGTTTCACAGTTTAAAAGTGGTCGGCTTGAGAATTGAGGTTCGACTAATGGTTACGGAAGACGTTCCCGCGACTTCTAAGCACAGTTGAGACCTTGGTTTTCTGAGCTCTCTTTCGGAGCGGAGTAAAAATTTTCTGACCTTTCTTTTGTTTTTGAAAAAAATAATATTCCCTGTCATCCAGAAAAACAGCATTGAAGCTAAGAACAACCTCCTGTGATGGAGGTGAAACAACAGCATGGCCGTGTTTCATGGCTTCGATCATTTCGGACGGAGAATGCGACATAAAAACAATGAGTAACAGATTTCTCATTCCTAATCCCTTTCAATTAAATGAACATCTAACGAAGCATTCTAAATTAAAAAGGAATAAAGTCAATTTTAAAAGAGGATTTTTGCTCGACCTAATTTTCTTGAGCAAAGCGATTAGAAAATGGAAGTGCCCTTGTGGTGCGCAAAAATCCTCTTTTTTCTAACAGCTAATAGCCAACACCTTAAAGCTTCTTCAATTCTTCTCTCGCCACTTCCGCATCACTCCATTTTTCTTTTAATCCATTTGCGCGCATTATGTATGGATCAGTTCCCTTTCCAGTAATCACCACGACGTCTCCGGCTTTTGCTTTTTTAAGCGCAGTTTTTATTGCTTCTCTTCTATCCAAAATAATTTCCGGTTTTTTATCAGTAAAAAATTTTGCCATATCAGAAACAATTTCCATCGGATTATCTTCATAAGGATCTTCGTCTGTAAGAATTATCTCCTCACAATTTTTGTCAGCAATTTCCGCCATTTCTTTTCTCTTCCATTTGTCTCTTCCACCACCACAACTTCCAAGCACAGCAATTTTTTTACTATTACCAAAAGTTTCATAAATTGCTTTCAAAGAATCTGGCGTGTGAGCATAGTCAACAATAACTTTAAAACTCTGACCTTCATCGATTTTTTGTGCACGTCCTTTTATTTCTTTCATTTTTGAAAGTGCGGTTTTTACAACTTCCAAATCAATCTTTTCGCTTTCAGCATATTTGATCGCTCCCAAAATATTATAGATATTAAACTTTCCTAAAATCTCTGTTTCAAACTTAATATTTTTGTAAGTAAATTTTGTTTCATTTTCAGAAAGAAAAATATCACCAACTTCAGAAAGTGAATATCCAATTTTTTGAGCTACATTAATATCCAAAAATTTCTTTCCTTCTGAATCATCAATGTTTGAAATAATAACTTTATTAATCTTTCTAGATTTTTCTAAAGATTTTGCAATTGAAAGTTTTGCATTAACATAATTTTCATATGAGCCGTGGGATTCAATATGTTCTGGTGCGAGGTTTGTGAAAATTAAAGTGTTCAAATCTATAAATTTATTCCTATATTGTTTAACGGCTTCTGATGAAATTTCTATTACAGCGTATTCGCATCGAGCAGTTACTGCATTTCTCAAAAACTTTTGTATAAAAAATCTTCCAGGCATTGTCATCTTATACATATTTGGTTTTGAAATTTCAGCAATCTTGAAACGCAAAGTTCCAGCAAGCGCAGTTTTCTTTCCCGCTTCTTCCAAAATTGCATTTATAAATTCAACAGTTGATGTCTTTCCTTTTGTTCCAGTAACAGCAACAACTTTAATTTTTCTTGAAGGAAATCTGTAAATTATTGCACCGAGCATTGATAAAGAATAATGATATGCCGGCAGAACCTTTTTAAGCAGACTTTTAGGTATTAATTTTTTGATTTTGACGATTATTTTGTTCATCCAAATATCATAACCTTAATTGAGATTTTTACAAACAAGAAAATGCCAGCGCGAGGATACGCGCCGGCATTCAAAAAAGCAAAAACTTAAAAACTATAAATAAACAGACTTATCAGCTGAGAGATTTTTTCTTTCTCTTTCAATAAGTTCTTTTACTCTCACTCTAAGGTTATTTGCGCTTGTTATTGTATCCAAACCCACGATCTCGCCTTCCCCTGCTTTATTATCCTCTCTAACCTTTTCAATCAAAGTGATAATGATATCTGCCGGATATACTGAATGCGAACCGACTATTTCACCCAGACCATTAATTTCATCAAAAAGTTTTTTATATTCACTGTCTATTTTATCTTCTTCACGAAAAACTTTATCAATCCTGACCCCTTCTTCGACTTTCTGCGGTTCCTGAACTTTCGGTATTAGCATACGAATACTCATTTTTTCATCTGGTGGAACAATCTTTTTTATCATCAATCTGCTTGTCGGTTTTTCCGCACTTTTTCTAATTATTATCCTTGGTCTCTCGTGGTGATTATTGTCTGTCTGTTCAAAATTTCCAAATTTTTCCATAATTTTTATTTATAACTTTAAATGACCATCTAAATACTAGCATTTTTTAATCAAACAAAAAACTCATACCCCGCAACACCAAACGCTACAGACACATTCAATGATTCTTTAATTCCCTTCATAGGGATCTCCGCTATAACATCAACCGAATCAAGAATTTCTTGTGACAAACCTTTTACTTCCTCGCCCAAAACTATCGCCGTATCTCCATCCACTTTTACTTTTTTATAATCAACAGAATTTTTTGCCTGTTCAAGAGCGATTATTTTTACTTTTTCCTTCTTCAAAATTTTCAAAGCGTCAGAAGTTGTTTTGCAATATTTCCATTCAATACTTTTTTCTGCGCCGAGCGCCACTTTTGCTAGATCAGACCTATCTCTGCCAAATCTGTCTTTCGGAGTCGGTGTACAACCGCACAAATAAATTTTATCAACACCTAAAGCGTCAGATGTTCTAAAAATAGAACCAACATTATGAACGCTTCTTATATTGTCCAGAACCACAAACTTCTTTTTCATTACAATTTAATATTAAACATATAAAAAAAGAAAAGCAAATCTATTGCTTTTGACTTTAAAACTTTTAAACTTTATACTTACTTGTATGATATTAAACACATTTCCAAATCTTTTAACATTCGGTATTTTGGCACCTCTTTTTCTCAGAGTTGTTCTCGGTTTTATCGCTATAGATCTCGGATATTTAAAACTCGGCAAAGAAAAAAAGAGATGGCAGAATCTTTTTGAGCTTATTCATTTCAATCCGGGAAAATATTTTGTAAAAATTGCCGCACTTGTAGAAATAGTTGGTGGACTCATGATGCTTTGCGGAGCCTATACTCAAATAGTCGCAATGGTTTTCTCATTAGCTTTTTTCTGCGAAGCAATACTTGAATACAGAGATGACAGCTTAGAAGCAAGGGGTTTTCCTTTTTACATTTTGATGTTTGCAATATCTCTTTCTCTTATCTTTTCAGGCGCTGGAGCTTTTGCACTTGATAGTATGTTATAAAGCAATTTAATATCTTCAATTATTAATTTTTAGATAAAAAAATACCCGAGGGAAGCTGTTAGGCTCTCCTCGGGTTTTGTCTGGATTTTCGCCAGACTATGCAGCCGCTTGTTGCGATTGCTTGTGCTTGACGATACCTTCCTTATGAGGGAAAGACCTCGCCTTGCTGCTGCGGTGTTTCTCGGTACCATCCTTGATTGGTTCGAGAATGAAATCGTAAAAACCGTTTTTCTCCATGTTCTGGAGCCAATTGTTGACTGCAGCGAGATATTCATCGCTGCCCGGACGATACTGTTTCAAGTGATTCTTGAAGACAGCAATCCTAGTCCTCATCATGTTGTCGTAGATATGTGCAAAGTGCTTGCAAAAATATTCCTGCACGCGCTTTGCACTGGCATCGAAGGCCGGGTCATCCGAAGACATTCCTGTCCAAAGCTCGACAACCGTCTTAACCTCCTCTCTGGTGTGTGAGTCTTCAAAGACAGGTTTACCAACCATGATGTTCAAGACCGCCTTGAACGACACGTGAAATGAATCAGACATACGAATCCCCTTCTAACTGAACTTGAAACAAAGAACGAACTTGCAAGACAAACTCGCAAGGCCACGGATAACTCATCCACAGCTAACTAAAATACTACGACAAGTTTTAAAATAAGTCAAACATAAAAATGCATCTTTTGTTGTATTTTTGCCGTATTCATTTGAAAGTCGCATATAAAAATATATTTAATATAAAAAAATGCAAGAAATTAACAAAGATCAAAAAACCGAACAATCAAAAAAGTCTTTGGGAAAGTGGTGTAAATTATGTTCAGATGAACATAATCCACATCATTGCCTCAAGCACAAGATTGTCCGCTGGACACTTCTAACAATAATCTTAGTAATGGTTTTTTGCTTGGGAGTAAATGTCGGAAAATTTAGTACTGAATCGAGAGAACACAGAAATTTTCAACAATATTCGAGAAATCAAATAATGAATTCCAGAAATTTTGGCGGAAGAATGGGAATGATTGAAAATAGAAGTAAAAATTCTAGCTTTTCACAATTTAGACAAATGGGAAATAATAGTTATGGTTTTGCGCAGCCAGAAAATCAAAATAATTTATCAATTCAACAAAACACACAATCTCAACCATCGGCATCAGCAAAAACAAAATAGTCAAATCAAAAACCATCCGAGAAGATGGTTTTTGATTTGACCCCCAGTAGGAATTAAATGAACCGGTCACTACTTTTTTCTTCGCCGTTGCTCAGAAAAAGTTGCGACCCCGACTCATTAAAATTTTTAGCAAAAAATTTTAATTCCGTCTTTCGATTCCTACTGGTTCCTCCAACGAACAAAAAGCAACGGACATTAATCCGTTGCTTTTTGTTCGGGTGCCCCCAGTAGGAATCGAACCTACGACCATCTCCTTAAAAGGGAGCTGCTCTACCAACTGAGCTATGAGGGCATATTTTTCCGATACCGCAAAAATATAACAAGAAAATGTCAAAAAGTCCAATCTGAAAAAGAAAAACCCGCAGATCAAAAATGTTCTGCGGGTCAAAAGAGATGTCAGATTTTCACCGCTTCTGCCGCGATTGGAAGACTGCAGCCAATAGCTCATTACAAGCATCATTAACAGCACTACTCACTGCAGTGTTATGAAAAACGTAATGAGGATCCTTTGATGGTTTTTCGAGTTCAACTCCATTTGACCGGAGTTTGGACCTCACCGCAACACGACAAATTTCAATGACATGATTCTGCACAAGCTGAAAAGCATTCAGTACTTGCTCTGAATCATCTATATTGAAAACTCCAATCGGCCCTTCCCAACTCTCTGAGTATAGAAAACGAGTAGGGTCAGGACATCCGATTGGAAATTCAAAAGCATTGAAAAACCAGAGAGTTTCCTGCGGAGAAAATGTCAAACCTTTTGGTGCTTTTTTCGTAACCAAAATTCTGTCCTTCTCGCGAACCAAGTAATGCCATTTTGTGATAGACATTGCGATTCTCCTTTATTGAGTGAACACCCGTTTCAAGGGTAACACTCAAGTTTAGAAAGTCAAATTAAAGAAAAACCACAGACTGTTTAGGTCTGTGGCAAAAGGAAAGTATTCTCTATTTCAGACAAATCCTTGCCTGAGAAAGGGAATTCATTTCCATGAGAACTGTAAATGTTTCGTGTACTCCTCCGCCGACAGGTGTATGTTGTAAATCCCTAGGCCCGTCACCTGTTCGAATCGCAAGATCAATCTTACGAATCTCCAAATTCTTTTTCAACTCGCGATGTGCCATATTAATGAGATGATTTCTCATTAGACTAAATGCTTTGCGAACTTGAAATGGGTTTCTGATATTAAAAACCCCAATCGGCCCTTCCCAATCTTCCTCATTGAGCAAACAATAAGGATCTGGGCATCCGATTTTAAATTCACGTCCGTTCATAGACCACATGAATCTTTCGAGAAGGATTTCCAGCCCTTTTAGCTTCTTCTCGGTCAAAAAGATTCTGTTTGATCCACGAATAAGATAAGTCCACTCTGGAATAGCCATTCGCAATCCTCCTTTGTTGTTCTTTCTAATTTTAAGTCTAATATTTTGAATTTAAAAGTCAAATATACAATATAATTTAATTGACATTAATTTCTTTTATATTAATCTAAGAAAAGACGCAAAAAGAAAGGATTCAGAATGTACCAGATAACAGCTGATGACGGCCGTGGAAACGCAACCACATGCGTTTTGCCTAGAGAAAGGTTATGTTCTGTTATTAGTGGGGCCATTTTAATTGGAACAATCGCCACCCAAAAAATTGAAGGCGAGAACACGGAAGGGGTGACTTTGGGTCCGTCTTCAGATTTGCCCGAAGCACTTCTCAAAACGAATTGATTTTCACCAAATAACGCTTTGTACTACGGTGCATAGCGTTATTTTTTGGGAGAGCGATGTTCGAATACCTCATAGCTTTGTTACGAGGTATTAGGCACACAAGCTGTTTTATTAAATAACTATAATTCTAAAATTAATTTCTCCAAAGCTACAAAAAAATCAATACTTCCACGGTGCGCTTCATGATAGATTGATACAAGTTTGGAAGAAATATTTTCTATCTCTCCTTCTTTAAAGTTTCTGCTGTATTCTCTGGCTTTCTGAAATGGATATGGTTTCATATTTGCTTCATCTGGAGTTTTGCATTTCTGTGAAAGCAACATACTTTTCATCTGCCAAAAAAATATTCCATGGATTTCTTCCGCTGGCACCTGTTCTTCCAAAGCATCTTGAAACAAAACCCACAAATTTTTCTTATCTTTCCTTCCAAGAGCGTCAGCAAACTCAAAAAAATCTATTTTCTCCCCTTTCAAAGCAAGTGCTTCTTTTTTTGAAAGAGTTTTTTCAACTTTTATAAATTCCTGAGTCTTTTCTGCGACTTTTTTAATCTTAGCAAGTCCCGTCTTATCCATTTTTCCTTCTGCAAAGATAAAGATATTTTCAGATTTCGCGATTTCTTTTATATTTTTCAAAATTAATTCTTTATTTTCTTTATTATCAAAAGTTTTAAAAAGAAAAACAATATATTTATTTGAAAAAAGTGCCTGACTACCTGAAAGTTCAGTTATTTTTTCTAGTGTAAGATCTTCATCACCAATTTTTATCAAAGTTGCATCCGGTTTTTTGGCAAGTAAAGAATCAATAGTCACTTTCGCTTTTTTTCTCGCAGATTCTGTATCTGTTCCATAATAAAAGTAAATCATGATTTAGTTTATAAAGTTTAAAAGTTGTCCTACAAGAGGATTTCCAATTTCTGTATTCACTATCGTTCTTAAGAAATTTAGGTCAAAGTTCATAAAGTTAAAGGATATTATCCTAATAGAATTAAAGATGCAATTGCGATTGCAGCAGTTTCTGCACGAAGAACTTGATTTCCCAAAGAAATATTTTTAATTCCTTTTTGTTTGAAAAATTCTCTTTCTTTATCGCTCCACCCACCTTCTGGACCAATCAAAATGCCGATTTTTCCAGTCATTGCGAGCGGAGCGTGGCAATCCAAGGGATGGTTTGCTTCGTCGCAGACTCCTCGCAAAGACGAAAATGGTTCCCCGTCAAAATCTAGCGTAAAAAGTTCGCCATCAAAGTTTTCAATAGATTTCTCCAGTTTTTCTGGCTCAGAAATTTTAGGAAGTTTTACTTTTCCAGATTGTTCGCTTGCTTCTTTTGCAATCTTCAAAAGTCTTTCCATATTCAAATTTTTCTTTTCACTTCTCTCAGAAATTATTGGGTGAAATGCAGAAGCACCGATTTCGGTACATTTTTGAACAATCAATTCAAAATTATCTTTTTTTATTATTGATTGAAAGATATGAAGTTCTTTTAAAACTTCTTCAACAGCTTTTTTAGAATCTAAAATATCCAAAACTGCTTCTTTTTTTGAAAGTAAAGAAAATTTTGCTGTAAATTCATAATCAGAATCGTTAAATAAAATGACTTCATCTCCAGCTTCAAGCCTGAATACTCTTCCCCATTGATTCAAAAGCTCTGAGTCTTCAATTCTTATTTCTTTCCCAGCCACGATATTTTGATTTATGTAAAAACGATGTAATCTCATTTAATTTAGTACAAGTTATTTGTATGAGTATAAGTATAAGGAAATAAGAGAAAAAGAAAAGGCGGGGTTTGCTTCGCAAACCCCGCCGTTACTCTTCAACAGGAACGCAAGTTGCTCCGAGATGAAAACTACACTCAGCCTTACATGTGTGATCAGGCGCATGTTTTCCATGATGATAACAACCACCAGGCTTACTTGCACAAGTCCCCTTAAAGGAACACTTGAGATACCCCTTGGGAGCTTCACGAAATAGAGCAAAATTATGCTTAACTATCTTCGGGGTGTCAGACATGACTTTCTCCCTCCCTGTTTGAAATTACGTTTCTAACTGTCAAACTATCTCTTTTGTATTTTATTGTCAAACAACAACTTGCCTTTACTATATTTTGGATGTATCTTTAATTTTGACTTTAAAGTTTTAGTTATTAGTTTTAAATTATTTACTTATATTATGTCTTATTTAATCCCAACAGTTATAGAAAAATCACAATTTGGCGAAAGAGCTTTTGATATTTATTCAAGACTTCTCAAAGAAAATATTATCTTCCTTGGTGGACCTATAGATGACGACACAGCAAACATAATAATTGCTCAGCTTCTTTTTTTGCAATTTGAAAATCCAAAGAAAGATATACAGCTTTATATAAATTCTCCAGGAGGATCAGTTTCATCTGCCCTCGCGATTCTCGACACAATGAATCATATTAAAAATGATGTTTCTACAGTTTGTGTTGGTATGGCAGCTTCAGCAGCGGCACTTTTGCTTTCTTCTGGAAAGAAAGGTAAGAGATTTGCTTTGCCAAATGCAGAAATAATGATTCACCAACCAATGGGCGGTGCGCAAGGACAAGCTACAGATATTGAAATCACAGCAAAACAAATTGTAAAACTCAAAGCAAAATTAAATAAGATAATGTCAGACAATACCGGCAAACCTATAGCTCAAATAGAAAAAGATGCCGATAGAGACTATTATATGTCTGCGGATGAGGCGAAAAAGTATGGGATAGTAGATAAGGTTATATAAAAAAGAATCTGGATTTCAGATTCTAGATCTAAAGACAGTAAAAGCATTACAAAGATGATTTTGCTCGACCTAATTTTCTTACGAACAAAGTGAGTTTAGAAAATGGAAGTGCCCTTGTGGTAAAGCAAAATCGCTCTTTTCTGTCTTTGCGAGCATAGTGAAGCAAACCATCCCTTCTGTCATTCCCGCGAAGGCGGGAATCCAGAAAATCAAACTCGATTGCCACGTCAGCAGACTTCCTCGCAAAGACAGAAAAACTAGACATTTCTTCAAAAATGCGATATTATCAATCTGTTACCAATTTAATTTAAAGAGATTCCGTTTTACAGATTTTGAACAAGTATATGTTTTTAAAAAATCGTTTAGTTACAACAAAAATAAATCTAGTTTCCAAAGTCTAAAGGCGAAATCTTTTCGCATAATATGTCATTAAAAATAGTCGCACTTATCGCCGTCCTCGTTGGTCTTTTGGGCGCTGCCATAGGTTATTACCTACGACTTATCATTTCTTTAGGAAAGAAAGGTTCAATGGAACTTGAAATCCGACAGATGATGCTTAGCGCGGAGGAAAAAGCAAAAAAAGTAATTATCGATGCAGAAACAAAATCTGTTGAAATAATGAAGGAAATCAAAGAAGAAACCAAACAGAAAGAAGAAAAGTTTAAACAAACAGAAGACCGCCTTATAAAGAAAGAAGGTTTTCTAGACACAAGACAAGTAGAAATCGACAAAGAAGTAGAAAATATTAAGCAAAAAGTTGCTGAAATAAAAGAAATCAGAGAGAAAGCCGAAAAGATAGAAGCACAAAAAAATGTGGAGCTTTTGTCTATAGCAAAAATGAGTGAAGAAGATGCTAGAAACAAGCTTCTCTCTTCAATGGAAGTTAAATACGAAGAAGATCTTTTGGGTAGAATGAAAAAACTTGAAGATAATGGTGAAGAACAGCTTGAGCACAAGGCAAGAGAAATTCTTGTTAATTCAATCCAAAGACTTTCAACATCAGTTGCTCCAGACATAATGTCTACAATTTTGAGCATCCCTTCAGACGAAATGAAAGGAAAAATCATTGGAAAAGAAGGTAAAAATATCAAAGCTTTTGAAAGAGTTACAGGAGTTGAAGTCATCGTTGATGATACCCCAGGGCTTATCACTATTTCATCTTTTGATCCTATCAGAAGACAAGTTGCAAGAGTTGCTCTTGAAAACCTACTTATGGATGGAAGAATTCAACCTGCAAAGATTGAAAAAATAGTTGAAAAAGCTCAATTAGATATAAATAAAATAATTAAAGAAAAAGGTGAGCAAGCCGCATATGAATGTGGAGTTATCAACCTTGATCCAAGAGTTATTTCAATTCTCGGCAGACTCCACTTCAGAACAAGTTATGGACAAAATGTTTTACAACACTCTGTTGAAATGTCTCACCTTGCAGGAATGATTGCTGCAGAAGTTGGAGCAAATGTTCAACTCGCGAAGACAGCAGCACTCGTGCACGATATCGGAAAAGCTCTCGATCATGAAGTTGCCGGTACTCACGTTGAAATCGGTAAAAGAATCTTGCAAAAATTTGGCGTAAATGAAGAAATAATAAAAGCTATGCAAAGTCACCATGAGGAATATCCTTATGAAAGCTTGGAGGCTGTTATTGTTCAAACCGCTGACTCAATTTCAGGAGGAAGACCAGGTGCAAGAAGCGACAGTATTGAAAACTACTTGAAAAGACTTGAAGAACTTGAAGCAATTGCAAATAGTTTCCCAGGAGTTGAAAAGTCATATGCTTTGCAAGCTGGACGTGAAATACGAGTTTTCGTTACACCAGAACAAATCACTGACATAGAAGCTAAAAACTTAGCAAGAAATATGGCAGAGAAAATTGAAGGTGAACTAAAATATCCGGGAGAAATAAAAGTTACGGTGATTAGAGAGACAAGAGTTATAGAATACGCGAGATAATCAAACGCTGACTTGACGCAGACTATTCGCGGACTTCACGCAGATTAGATTATCGAGTAGAAAGTCAAAAGTATAAAGTCTAAAGCACAGAAAAATACAAAGAGGGGTTTTGCTTCGCAAAACCCCTCTTTGTATTTTCAAACAAAAGAAAACCGCGTGTTTTGCTCGGAAGCAAAACACGCGGTGAATCAAGAAACAGAATCAGATAGCAACCACCTTACGAACCCGCAAGAAGTCGCACTCAAGACCAGCGAAGTACCAGCACACCTGAAAGTTGCCGTCGCTCCAGCCCGCGCTCGGCACAGTACCATCAGAACGGCGGGAACCACTGCAGAGCATGACATTACTCACGTCCAAGTGATTTCCCGTCTCCGAGAAATACACCAGTTCGTGAATCATCCGCTCTAGCAGAGTTTCGGTTGTCAGGTTGGCTTGCTTGATCATGTCTGCCGACTTATTCTTGTGAACTTCGTCAGCTTCCACGGTGTCGCGAACCCAAATGGCATATGTGCCATTCTTGGGGTCGCGTTCGTTTGTGGGGACTGACTTGTCCAAGTCTTCGTTGTGGCGAAAGCAGGGAAACTGCTTGGCGCAGGCATCATAGACTTGATTGTTCGTGAGTCCTTTGGCGATCACAAGCAGACGAGTGAATTCCTTCTTCTGCTCATCTGTTCGCTCAGGGATTTTAACTCCTGAGAGGTCGACATTTATGTCGAAAAACTTTTTGTAAAAAGTTTCCCAAGATTCCAAATCGAAATCTCGCCCAGCTTCAGTCTTGAGCGGAAGGATTTCCATTCTTCCCTCCGCTATCTCCTGAAGCTGAGACATCACTTGTTTGAACGAAAGAGTTCCCTCTTCAATCCGCCGAATGATGTCGAAGAATCGCTTCATGAGTTGACCAAGCAACTCCGGAAGCAGTTTCCCTTTGACTCGATCATCTCCACTAACTTTAGTCGTCTTCATGACAACTCTCCCTTTTTTGGCGTCTTGTTATTATTTCTCCGAGTGAATCCCGAAGTGATAATTTACGACACCGGCTCTCAAAGAGCAATTCCAAAAAACTATATCATATTTTACTATAAAGTCAAATACATTTTCCTATTTCCAAAATAGACTTATTACTCGCCCGCTCAAATTTTTTTCTTATTCTATTTTAGCCTTAATTCACAACGTATTTTAAGAAAAAAACTTGTTCGGGTAAACCATATTTTTACTTTTTCAAATAACCTATATTTTACAACATACTTATACACATACTCATACTATCTTTGAGAGTTGTGCTAAAAAACCCTTGTATTATAATACCCAATAGGTCTCAAACCCTTTGTGGTAAGCTTGATCAGCTTATAAAAGGAAAGCACAGAAGGGGTCTAGTTTTAAAAGCTCCACGCGTTCTGACCTGATGCGCGGAATAATTGCCTAAAATTTTTTTAGTCAGAAAAAAATAATAGGTAAAAAAATTATTATGAATAAAGCATCAATAGTTGAAGCAGTTCACGGCGTTTTGGGCGGAACAAAAGTCCAAGCAGAACAAGTCGTTGATACAGTTTTTGATTCAATAGTAGCAAGTTTGAAGAAAGGTGAGGAAGTTTCTGTCGCAGGTCTTGGTATCTTTTCTGTAAAGGCAAGAGCAGCAAGACAAGCTAGAAACCCAAGAACAGGAGAAACTCTCCAGGTTCCAGCTATGAACGTTCCAAAATTCAGAGCTGCAAAGGCTTTGAAGGAGGCTGTTAGATAAGAGAATATTGAATATAGAATATATTTGAAAGAAAAAACCGCCCTTCTGGGCGGTTTTTTGTTGTATAAATGACGTCCTCCCCGGGGCAGAGAGAGTCGCACGGGGTTTCCTGGTAAAATGAAAACCACTAGCTAATGCTAGTGGTTTCTTTCTTGTCCGCCATTAGGCGGACTTCAAAACAACTGTGGTAAATCTCTCTGTTGGTAGCCTTGATTATTAATATAGTTTTTGATTTGATGTT
>Ga0265327_10001374_pt1 | contig 31238 bp, 28 predicted proteins | sample 41621metaG_FD_202089 | JGI IMG/M metagenome (GOLD analysis project Ga0265327, IMG submission 202089) | Rhizosphere microbial communities from Carex aquatilis grown in University of Washington, Seatle, WA, United States - 4-16-21 metaG | ecosystem: Host-associated > Plants > Roots > Rhizosphere...
TGAGGTACGTGGCAACCAGCTCCGAAAGCCTTGCCCAGTGGTAAAGAGCGACAAGTCGCCAGCCGGCCGCGTGCACATTCTCGGGACGATCCTTCGCCGCAAAGAGTTCCACTTCGTTTTCCAACTGGTCGGCGCGTAATCGACCCACGGTCTCCGCGACACCTTCCAGGTCCGCCCAGCCGTCTTTCCGCAGCAATCGGGTCCAGATTTGACCGAGATCGCTCAGAACCCGTGAATCCCACGTTCCGGAGGATTGAAAGCGCTCGGGTGTGATGTCCCGCTCACGCATCCACGAACGAAACTCCGCCCAGCGGTCTGAGCAATATGCGAGCGCACCAAGTTGAAGCACCTGTCGGACAAGCTCCTCAAGAGAGTCAGTCCTCAGAGGAAGCGAACGTAGCAACGCAAAAGCTTCATGAGCAGCTGCCTCCGCGAGCTCCGCTTGCGATCCGGGGATGACGGTTGAGGCCTTGGCCAGTTCGTCAATTCGCTCGCTCGCGGCGAGCTCATACGCGAGTGCGACATCTTCGATCAACCTCGATGCGTTGTGGTCAGCACCGGCGGCGCTCTTAAGCTGCGCTCCAAGGTTTGCGTCGACATACATTGCGGTCGCTGCCTTGTGCGCGGCTGCGACTCGCTCGACACCGACTGCGCTGACGGCCCAGTGCGACTGGAGTCGGTCAAAGGATTCCTGCGAGATAGTCACGCTGCCGTCTCAATCACGATGGCCGCATCAGCGATCTTGACGAGCAGCTCCGCTGGGAGGTAGATCGCGACGAGTTCCATCGTCGTCGGTTCCTTCAAAGTCTTCGAAAGTTTGACTGCCTGCCCCTGAAGGTCGTCCTGGTTGGGCGCGGCCACGTGGACGAGAAGCCCGTAAATGACTACGTCAAGCTTATCGGCGAGATATGTACGGACGGCTGAGCGAAAATCATCGAACCAGGGGCGCCCGTTCCCGTTCATTGCAAGGTAGCGAATGGCCCACTCGCTCCGTTGGTCCCCGGCGTTCAATCCGGTGAGTTGAGCGTGAAGTCCATGTGAGCGGCTCGTAAGGACACTCGGCGGCCAAGCCTGCTGATGACTTGTCTTCACTTCCGCGAATACAAATCTCACGCGTTCGCCATGCTCGAAGCCGATCAGGTCGACGCCTCCGCCACTACTGTTCGGGTTCCTCGTCGATCGGCAGTCAGGCCACGGGAAGCTGCAACTTTTGTTGTTGACAAGATGGTGCTCGGCTAGAGCCTCTCCGACCCGCCACTCGTCATACGAATCTGGAGCTGCGAGCACTCGTTGAAGGGTCTCCGTGTGGAAATCGGTCTTAGCCAGATCGGCGAGTGCCCCATAGGCATCCTCTATACCTTTGTCGTCACGCAGTATCGCGCGAACCTCGGCGGCGATTGCATCAGCCCGGTCCTCGTCGATCGAATGGCCAGCCGCATGCACCGCACAGTGATCGACTTTGTATACCGCAGCGTCAACCACGACCACCGCCTCTCCGTATTTACCCCCTCGGAGATTACGACCCCCTTCGCCTCCGCAAGTGTAATGAGACCCCGATGGTGCGAATTTGCGATGCGCAGCGAATCGTCCGCGGCTACTGCGGTTACCCGCTTGAAATGGAGCGCACCTCATCTGCGGAACCGCGACCTATATCGGTAACTCAGTTGGCGCCGATGACGCACCGCTGTTCGCCGGGCCATACGGTCCGAAGCCATCACTGCAGATGCAGACTCTCGTCTTGCTGGCCTCTCCAACGACGCGAGCGTTGCCAGCACCGTCACCACCGCTTGGTCCGGCCACGACGTGGAATGAAGCAGCCGAATCGCGCACACGGGTCGCGACAGATGATCTGGTCCAGCCACAATGTCGACCCAAAGCCCGTTGCACCACCGCACCCTAAGCGCCCGTACCGACATCTGCCCCGAAAAAGCGCATGGCCGCCAACGCTGCCGCTGCTGCTCACCTCGCAAGCGCCGCGCAGTAAGTGCGGTCGAACAGACCGCGGCCGCGCCGGCCACGACCTCACCTAGTGCGTCCGACGGCGCGCCCGCTCGATCACTGATCGCTGTGAGCGTTTCGCCGTGCTCCTGCACACGACGCAGTGCTGTGGCCGCTTCGCTTCGCCGCTCATCGCGGCCACGTTCGGCTTCGACCTGTACTTCGCGCAGCTGATCGGCTTCCCAGGTATCGACGGCCGTGATTTTGCCGAGCTCGACCATGATCACCGCCGCGTCTTCGACGTTGTCCCGCTCGCGCTTGGTCTGCTCAGCGTTCGCCTGGGCTTGGGCTTCTTTGATTTTCCGGCGCGCCGGCGCCATCGACTTCACTTCCATGGCCCGCACCCTAGAGCCGCTGCGCAATCCATCTCCAGCAACGCAACCAACTTCGTCGTCCGTGAGTTTGTCGTTGTCCATTGCCTTTTCGTGACCCCAACCAGCCGATCCGTTCACAGCTACCCCACAGAAAAAATTTTCCAGTTTCCAAATTCAAGTACCTCCCAGCCCCACCAGAAACGACACACCTCTTGCATTAAGGTCACGTTTTGGTAACAACCACCTGGGTGTTGATGGAATCCGGTGCGCCCCAGTTCATAACGTCCGGCCTGATGGGAGACCAGCGGCCGTGATGTCCTTGCACAAACTGACCGCCGGAGACGGGTACAAGTACCTGATCCGGCAGGTCGCTGCTGTCGATGCCACCGAACGGGGCCGGACCAGCCTCTCGGAGTACTACAGCGCCAAGGGTGAATCACCGGGCCGCTGGATTGGCTCGGGACTAGCCTCGCTGTCCGACACTGGAGCGCGTTGGGTACCGACCGAAACCCTGGCCAAACTCTGGACCGTCGAGGCCGGATCAGAGGTCACCGAATCACAAATGGAAGCCCTATTCGGGGAGGGCTATCACCCCAACGCCGAAGCGATTTCGCTCTACGTCGCCGGCCGGGGAATGCACGGCAGCGCGGCACAACAGGCCGCCAAACTCGGTCGCGAGTTCTACATCGGCGACGACGACAACGAGTTTCTTCGCGCCCTGGCCAAGGCCTACCGCGAGCACAACAACGCGGCTGGGCTGCCCGGCGATACCCCCATCGCCGCGCCCGTGCGCGCCACCATTCGCACCACCGTCGCGCGCGACAAGTTCGCCGAGCAGTACGGCCGCGCGCCCGCCGACGACCGCGAACTGTCAGGCTTCCTCGCCCGCGAAACACGCACGCGCACAACCGCGGTCGCCGGTTACGACCTCACCTTTTCGCCAGTCAAGTCGGTCTCGGTGTTGTTGGCGATCGCCCCCTTGGACACCGCACGGCAGATCGAAGCCGCACACGATGCAGCGGTAGCCGAGACCCTGTCATGGCTCGAAAACCAGGCCGCGCTGACCCGATCGGGCACCAACGGCATCGCCCAACTGAACACCACGGGCTTCATCGGCGCCGCATTCACCCACCGCGATTCGCGCGCCGGCGACCCTGATCTGCACACCCACGTGGCCATCTCCAACAAGGTCGCGACCATCGACGCACACGGCGTCGTACGTTGGCTCGCACTCGACGGCCAACCCCTGCACCGCTTCGGAGTGGCGGCCTCGGAGTTCTACAACACCCGCCTTGAGGCCGAACTTGTGCGCCGGGTCTCAGTGCGATTCGACGAAGTCACCCCCGACCGTCGCGGCAAGCGACCGATCCGCGAAATCGTCGGTGTCCCGGCCAAACTGAACGAAGCGATGTCCTCGCGGCGGGCCATGATTACCGCCCGCAAGGCCGACCTGGCCAAAGAATTTCACGCCGCACATGGCCGCGAACCGACCATGGCCGAGTCGATCGCCCTAGGTCAACAGGCCACCTTGGAGACCCGCGAAGCCAAACATGAGCCACGCTCGCAGGCCGAGCAACGGCAAGCCTGGTACACCCAGGCGGTCGAGGTGCTCGGCGACGTTCGCGCCGTGACCCGCATGCTCGGCGCGGTGCTGTCCACCCCTGCCCAGCAGGTCGAGCTCGTCACCGATACCTGGATTGCCGACCGTGCACGCGAAGTCATCGCCACCGTGTCGGGCGCGCGCGCGACCTGGCAGCGCCACCATGTGCTCGCCGAAGCCCAACGGATCATCCGCGCCACCGGTCACGCCGCCGACCTGGATTTGGCCGAGAAAATCAGCGATGCCGCGCTGTCCGAGCCATTGTCGCTGCCGCACGCGCGGATCACCGATGGCGAATTGGGCGAGCCCGCGTTGTTGCGGCGCCGCGACGGTGCCAGCGTCTACACCCGCCACGGCACGGAAATGTTCACCTCCGCCGAAGTGCTTTCCGCCGAACGCCGCATCATCGCCGCCGCGCACCAACAGACCGGCCGAGCCATCAGTTCCGCCGATGTCGAACTGGCACTGGCGGATTCGTCGGCGCGGGGCAAAACCCTCAATCCGGGACAGGTGGCCCTTGTCGAGGAGATGGCGACCAGCGGCCGAAGCCTTGCCCTGGCGCTCGCGCCGGCAGGCACCGGCAAGACCACCGCGATGGCCGCGCTATCGCACGCGTGGCGCAACTCCGGCGGCCAAGTGATCGGGTTGGCGCCCACGGCCGCGGCCGCGATCGAACTGTCCACTGACTTGTCCGCGCCCACCGACACTCTCGCCAAGTACGCAGACCTTTCTGCCGGCCGCTCGCTGTGGACCGCGCCGGATTGGTTCGACCAGATCACGTCCGAGACGCTGCTGATCATTGACGAGGCCGGTAAAGCCGACACCCTGTCGCTGGAAGCGGTCGTCTCGCACGCCATCGCGCGGGGTGCGACCGTGCGGCTGGTCGGCGACGACGCGCAGCTGGCATCAGTATCGGCGGGCGGTGTCCTGCGCGACATCGCCGCCGAAACCGACGCATTGACCCTGACCGAGTTGGTGCGATTCGTCTCGCCCGCCGAAGGTGCTGCGACACTGGCGATCCGCCGCGGCGACCCCATGGGACTCGGGTACTACATCGACCACGGGCGCGTGCACGTCGGGTCCGAACAGACCGCCGCCGACATGGCATACCGCGCGTGGGCGGCCGATCTGGACGCCGGGCGCGACAGCGTCCTGCTCGCCCCTACCAACGACATCGTCGATGCCCTCAACGCCCGCGCACGCCACGACCGCCTCGTCGCGGCCGACCCCGCCGCGCTGCATGGGCGCGAAATTGTGCTCGCCGACCTACTGCACGCCTCACCCGGTGACATCATTCGGACCCGCAAAAACGCGCGGCATCTGCGGCTGAGCCGCACCGACTTCGTCCGCAACGGGTACCGCTTCCAGATCATCGAAACACTCGACGACGGCGCAATCAACGCCAAGCACCTGAGCACCGGCCGGATGGTGCACCTGCCCGCCCGCTACGTCAAAGACAACGTCACCCTCGGGTACGCCTGCACCATCGACGGCGCTCAAGGCCTGACCGCCGGACACGCCTGCCACGTCGTCGGCGCGGGATCGCTGTTTCGTCAGCTGCTCTACGTCGCCCTCACGCGCGGCCGCGTTGAAAACCACATCTACCTGTCCACCGCCGAATCCGACCCGCACCGCGTACTGGCACCCAAAGCCACCCACCCCGAGACCGCGGTGGACGTACTGTCCAAGGCACTGGCCCGCGACGGCGCCCAAATCTCGGCCACCACCGCCGCCCGCCTGGCACAAGATCCGTTCCAACGACTCGGCGCGGTCGCCGAAATGTACGACGACGCACTGGGCTCCATCGCCGAAACGCTCGCCGGCGCCAACGTCATGGCGGCGATCGACGCCGCCGCCAACGAGGTCCACCCCGACCTGGCGGGCATGCCCGCCTGGCCCACGCTGCGCAAACACCTGGCCACCCTTGCTGTACAAGGACGTGACGCCGCGAGCGCCCTCCGTGAATCGGCGGGCGCTCGCGAGCTGGGCACGGCCGCTGATCTGGCCGCGGTGCTCGACTGGCGGTTGGACATCACCGGCGAGCACTCCTCGGGTATCGGCCCGCTGCGCTGGCTGCCCTCGATCCCCGAGCCGATGGCCGCCCTCGAGGAGTGCGGCCCCTACCTCGCCGACCGCGACACGCTGGTGTCCGAATTGGCCGACGAGATACGTCAGCAGGTCGCCACCTGGACACCAGCAACCGCGCCCGCCTGGGCCAAACCCGTCCTGGCCGCCGACCCGCTGCTTGCCGCCGAAATCGCGGTGTTCCGCGCCGCGCACCGCGTCGAGGCCGAAGACACCAGGATTCTCGGTGCACCCCAATACGCGGTGCGACACCGAAAGATTCAACTTCTGCTCGAAAAATGCGCCGTCGAAGCGATCGCCGAGCACAACCCCGATACCCGCCGCTGGGAACGGCTCATCGACCACATCGACCCACGCATCCGCGCCGACGCCTACTGGCCCCAACTGGCCGCGCGCCTCGCTGAAGCCGCGCCCAGCCGCCCCGACCTGGCCACCCTGATCACTACCGCGGCCGAGTCCGGCCCGCTGCCCGACGAACTTCCCGCCGCCGCCCTCTGGTACCGGCTCGATGGGGAACTATCCCCGATCGCCACCCTGGACACCACCAACGCACACCTGCGCCCGCCCTGGACCCAGGAACTGCACAACATTTTCGGTTCTGCTGCGGCGCAAGCGATCACCGCCGGCGCCGCCTGGCCCGCATTGGTTGCCGCGATCACCGCCGCCGATCCGCGCCGCTGGACCCCAACGGACCTGCTGCACGTCGCGGCCGAACAGCTCGCCGACGCAGACCCCGACCGCACCATCGCGGCCTACCAGTACGCCCGGCTGATCACCTACACCGTGGACCTGCTGTGCACCCCCCACCCCGCCGGCGCCGCCCTGCCCGAGCATCCACCGATGTCCCGGGAAGAGGAAGAGCTTCTCCCCCACGACCCCGAGGCCCCATGGATCGACATGTCCGCAGAACCACTGTCCCAGAGCGACATCGAGCACTGGCTTGACCAACACGACCACCCAGCCCCAGATGCCGCGGCGATCGCCTTCGATGATCTGCCGCGCACCCGACCCGCAGTCCCCGTCGTCCCCGTCGCGGTGTCCAACGTGTATCTGCTCCGCGACCAATACGCCGCCGCCACCGCCGACCTGGCCGCCCTCGAACGCGACGTCGCGATCTTCGGCGGTCCGGCAATGCGCGCCGCCGCCACGCAAATCACCACCATGCGGGCACGGGCCGACGCCGACCGTCCCTACCTGATGGCCGTGCAAGAGGTCATCGCCGCATGGGCCGACGCCGACCAGGCATACGACGACGACCTCAAGTTCCACGACTGGACCCGCGACCAGCTTGCCGCGGTGCGCGCCGATCCCGACGCCGACGAACTCGACATCACCTCCGCTCGCGGCATGGTCGAGCTCGCCGCAATGCGGCTGGGCACCACCACACCGGCCAAGCGCTACCAGCCGCAACTGGCCGCCGCGCACGCCGCCCGCGCTGAGGCCGCCGGAGGCTCGCAGAACATCATCAGCGGACACGACGTCGACACGTTCGTCGCCGAGCTGCACGCCCGCGACCTCGAATCGGTCAAACAAGCACGCTACGACACCCAGCTGGTGCGCAAGCACCTCGATGCCGCTGAGCGCAACGTCGTCGCCGCTTTCGGTGACGCCGAAACCCGGACCGCCGAACATGTCGCCACCCAAAGTGCGTCCCTAGCAACAGAAATGCGGACTCTTGATGTCGCCGGACAACATCAGAGCAGCCGCGCCTTGCGTATCGCCCCGACCGCGACCGCTGGACCTTCCGATACCACTGCTGCGGCCCTGCGCAGCGTCGCCGAACTACCGTTCGCCGTCAGCGTCGTGCACGCACACCCCGACGCCGAACGCACCACAGCGCTGCACATCCTGCACAGCGCTGCTACCGCCGCCGGCCGAAAAGTATTGTGGTGCAGCCCCACCGCGGAACAAGCCGAAGCGGCAAAGCGCGACAACCTCGCCGACGGCGCGACCACCATCGACGACGCCCACGCGGAATTCACCAGCGGCAGCGCCAGCGCCATGCCCGCCGGCGGCCTCATCATCATCGACCACGCCCAGTCCGCCCAGCCCGAGCAGATCGCCGACCTCGCTGAGCACGCCGCACAAGCCAATGCCGGACTGATCCTCATCGACACCAGTACCCGCACCTGGCCACCACAGCCAGCGGACCGCATGATGAAACTGCTCTCGGCCGAACTGCCCTGGACCCGCGCGCTGACCAGCGCTCCGTCGGTGGCCACCAGCCACGCCGGCGCACCCGACCTTGATCCGGTCATCGCCCAGCTGCGTCGCGTCACCCCGGACGTCCTCACCGGCCCACTGCGCGGCGCGCTCGAGCACGCCGACCGCGTCCGTGCGGAAAACCTGGCCGCCTACCGTCGGCACCAGGACGCCAACTGGCTACGTACTCGCGGCCACAACCAAGGCTTGCAGCGCACCCAAGCCAGCACCGTCGACCTCACCGACGACTGACCGCCGTAGGTTTTCCAGGCGAATTTCGCACGGTAGAACAGTCGCCCACGCTGCCGCAACTCACCTTCGTGAGCGCGACTGTCCCCGCAAAGGTGAGTTGCGGCAAGTCGAGCATCGACCTACCGTCCGCGGCTATGGAAATCAACGTCATCCAAAGCAGGATCGACTACATACGGTGCTACCTGATACTGCACGGCGGGAATTGCAGCACAAGCGATTACGAGAACATGACCACCCAGCTGGACGCGATCGCGCAGCAGCGCATCTACCCAGGTATCAAGACCCGCTTGCTCCTAAAGCAAGTGACGCGTGTCGAGCGTCAATTCATCGACACGGTAAAACCACCAGATCCGTGGACATGAGCGCATCGGCGTGCGCTCCGAGCGATTCGTTGATTCGTTGCGGGAGAATGTTGTTGGTACCTACGTGCCCAAAACGGGAGCCATGCAAGTCAGAGCGGTCGATAACGGCCGTCGGCGGCCAGCAGCGGCGCACCCGTCGGGCTAATGAAAGCCCGTTTCAGCGTCTCCAGGTCACGGGACATGAAGTGCGACAGCGGAACCAATTTGACCAGACTCAAGGTTTCGTCGCGTGCGGCGGCCACGGGGCTACCGTCGACCCGGCTGAGCGTCCGGTATCCACGCGTGAACGGGCCCAGTACGTAGCCGGGGGCGACGAACTCGGCTGACCATGGCAAGTCGAGGTAATCGAGGTCCAAGTCTTCGCGGATGTCGTCGCCGAGAATTCTATCGCTAGTAACAACTGTTGATAGAAACTTCTTCCAGGCACGGAAATAGCTTGGTATCTAATGACTACGGTACGTAGATTCTGGCAACAGTATGGCCGGCGTTGGCTCAGGCCGTGGTGACCGGTTCTCGGGGTGCGGTCGCGGTGACGGGCGCCCGGCGCCGTGACGGCGTTTGTGGCCACCAGCTGGCTTCACCCAGCAGGGTTGCGATGGCGGACAGTGAGGGTACGCACCAGGAGCAGTCCGCAGCCGATGATCAGTCCGACTTGGAACATGATCGCCACCGAGCCGATCATCAGGCCGAACATGCTGGCGGCGAAGATCAGGCCGGCGGAGGTGATGACTGATCCGGTGGTGGCGACGGTGCGCAGGACCCCGACGCGCAGGTTGGCCGTGGATTCTTCGCGCAACCGGGACACCAGGAGCATGTTGTAGTCAGCGCCGACGGCGACCAGGATGATGAATGCCAATAGCGGTACGGGCCAGGCGATTTGGTAGCCGAGAATCCATTGGAAGACGATGACGCCGATGCCTAGGGAGGCCAGGTAGTTCAGGATCACGGTGCCCAGCAGGTACAGCGGGGCGATGAGGGCACGCAGCAGCGCCACCAGGATCAACCCGACAATGACCAGGGTGGCGATGGCCAGTTGGGTGAAGTCCGCGGACAGCAGGCGCGGGATGTCGGCGTTGACGGCCGGGAACCCGGCGACCGCCACCCTGGCATCGGTCAGGGTGGTGTTGGGGCGGGCGGCGTTGGCGACGTCGGTGATCTGCTGGGCCAGGCGCATCGCCCCGATGCTGTAGGGGTCGGTGTTGGTGTCGATGGCGAAGCGGGCGGTTTTGCCGTCGGGTGAGACGAAATGTTTGGCGACGTCGGCGAATCGGCGGTCATCGAAGGTGGTGGCGGGCAGGAAGAAACCGGCGGCGGCGTCCGAGCCGGCGGTGGCGCGTGCCGAGTTCTGCAGTGCGGTGGCGATCGTGCTCATGCCGGTGAGCATTTGGATGTTGCTGTCGGCCAGGGCGTGCACGCCGGTGGCCAGCGCACGGGACCCGGCGGCCAGTTGGCCGATGCCTTGCTGCAGCCGGCGGATGTTAGCGGCCAGATCGGCGGGATCACCGAGGGTTTTGAACGCGGCGTTCATGGCGGCCACGGTGTGTTGAATGTCGGTGAGGGTGCCGGTCACGGTGGCATCGGTGGCCGGGTTGTAGTGGTCGCCTAGTGTGGCGACCTGGGTGAAAAACCCGTTGTCGCGCAAGGTGACCAGGACCGCGACCTGGTCACGGATTTGGGCGCATTCGGGGGTGGCCACACACCACGGGGCCGCGTTGAGGGCGCCGGCCAGTGGGTCGAGGACACCGATGGCGTTCTCAGCGCGCTGCGCCAGGGGCCGGATACCGGGGCCGGCCTGGATGGCCTGATCGACACCGGGTGCGGTGGCCGAGAGTTGTTGCAGCAGTGGGCCGAAACGCTGCATGCGGGCACCGGCGGTGGAGGCCTGAGTGAGCACACCGCCCAGGGGTCCCATGGCGGTGCGCACGGCGGTGTCGAGTTGAGCCAGGCCATCGGCCAGTTGGTCGGCCCCGCGGGTCAGGGTGTTCAGGTCGGCACGGTGAGCGTTGGCGTCGGTGACCGATTGGGCCATCTTGTCGCCGATCTGCCCGTTCTGCCAGGACAGTTGGGCCTGCTCCAGGCGGGCGCCGGTGGGGCGGGTGACACCGGCGACCGAGACGACGCCGGGCACTTGGGCGATGCGGGAGGCCATTTCGTCGAGGTCGGCCAGCCCTTTGGCGGTACGCATGTCGGTGGGGTTCTGCACTACGAGGAATTCGGCCAGAACCATGTCTTTGCGGAAGTGCCGGTTGAGCAGCTGGTAGCCCTGGTTGCTGGCGGTGCTGGCGGGTTGTCCGGCGCGGTCGTCGTAGCTGATGGTCATCGCGGTGGCCGCGGCCGCCAGTAGCCCCAGGATGAGCAGGCTGGCGACCAGCAGCGGCACCGGGCGGCGCACCACCGCGACGGCGACGGCATTCCAGTAGCGGCGGGTGCGGTCGGGTTTGGGTTCGCCGATGCCGCGGCGGGCAGCCAAAGCGAGCACCGGGGGCAGCAAGGTCACCGTGGCGACGAAGCCGACGGCGACGGCGACCGCGCAGGCTGGACCTAGCGCGGCGAACACGCTCAACGTGGCGAACACCATGGACAGGAACGCCAAAGCGACGGTCGCCGCCGAGGCCAGGATGACCCGGCCGATGCTGGCGGTGGCGGTGATGACCGCCGCCTCCGGTGGTGTCCCGGCGCGGCGCTGTTCGTGGTACCGGCTGATCAGGAACACCGTGTAGTCGGTGCCGGCGCCGAGCAGGATCGCGGTCATGAACGCCACGGTGAACTGCGAGACCGGCAACCCGGACTCGCCGGGCCCCGAGAGCACGCCCCGCCCGACGGCCAGGCTCAGCCCGATGACCAGCAGCGGCAGCAGTGCGGTGAACAGGGATCGGTACACCATGAGCAGGATCAGCGCGATCAGACCAGCGGTGGCGATCGACACGAACAGCAAATCGTGTTCGGCAGAAGAGATCTGGTCACTGAAGGTGGCCGCCGGGCCGGTGACATAGGCGCTCACCCCCGATCCGGTGAACACCCCGGTGACGATGGCGCGCACCGCGACCACCGATTCGGCCGCAGTGGGATCACCGAGCGCGCCGGCGATACCCACCGGCAGATACCAGGCTTTCCCGTCCCGGCTGACCGCCTGAGTTCGGGTCACCGAATCGGCAAGCAGATCCTGCACGAGCAACACATGGGCATGATCGGCGCGCAACCGGTCGATCAACACCGCGTACCGCTGACGCGCCCGATCGCTGAGCCCGGCGGGGTCCTCCATCGCCACGAACAGCATCGTCTTTGAGCCCTGCTCGCCGAACGCCGTGCTCATGCGGTCCACGGTCTGAAACGACGGCACATCGCGCGGGATCAGGTCCACCGACTGGCGGCGCACCACAGTTTCCAGCTTCGGGAACAGCAGGGCCAGCAGTGACCCGGACCCGCCGCGCGGTGCCAGGCCCGTCGGTGTGATCACTCATGCTGCCCCTGTCGCCAAAATGGAACTAAAAGTATCGCTTCGATACTGGTATGAGCCCAATTAAGTTGCGGCCGAGTCACTTTCGTCGATGCCGTCCACACGGGCGCCGGTCCTCGCGGCCGGCGGCGGCAGTGAGGTCCAGCGGTTAGCCTCGATCTTTCACGTGGGCAGTGATGTTGTTGAGTTCTGTTCACCGTGGATGGGTAAGTGGTTGGGCAGCAGGGATTTCCGGCGTTGCTTCTCGCCGGTGCTCCTGGTCCTTGGTCGCTGAAGTGGTGGTTGTGGGTCAAGCGGTTTGTAGCGCGGTCCAGCCGGTTTCGATGAGGTCACTCCAGGGCCAGCCGCGGGGCAGTCGTAGGTATCGGCGCCGTCCGGTTCGGATGATCCGTCCAGCCACCGCCAGCAGGCGCAGGCGTAACCGTTTGGGTTCCCAGCGTCGCGCGGGCCCGCTGGCGAATGCCAGGACTTGGGTCCATACCAGCAGGTCAGCGGCCAGCAAGGTGACCTGCAGCCAGATCTGATTTTGGGCGAACCCGTGAAAGGGCAGGTTGGTCAGCCCGGTGTCTTTGAGGTTGCGGATACGGTCCTCGGCACGAGCGCGTTGGCGGTGGCGGTGGCGAACTTCCAGATCCGGGATCGACCAGCCCTTGGTGTTGGTCGCAAAGCAGGTGATGCGCCACCCGTTGTCGTCGGTCAGACGCAGCTGGGCACCGGGGTGAGGGCGTTCACGGCGAGCGATGACCCGCATCCCCGGCGGCCAGCCACGCAGCGTGTCGGGCAGATAGCGGGTCAGCTCAGCGACCTGGGCGCCCTCGCGCGGTGCGCCGTCCCCGTCCAAGGCAGCGCGCCATGCCTGCCGGGGCACCTTCGCCAGGGCGTCGACGATCGGGGGCATGCCGTAAAACCCGACGCTGTACTGCAATCCCAACCTGGTGATGTGGTGCAGGAAGTCTTTGACCCCACCGGTATCGGTACGCACCAACACGTTCGGTCGTTCGTGTTCGGGGAGCTGCGCCAGCGCAGCATCCAGGACGCTGATGTGGTCAGCGGCGCTGTTGGACCCCGCTGATCCTGGGCGCAGCAGCCCGGCAAGGGCTTCACCGGATCCATGCACACCGTGATCAACGAACGCCAACATGGGGTGAAACCCGTACCCGTACTTGAATGTCGGTGCCGCACATTCCTTCTCGCTATGTGCGGTCACCAAGGTGGCATCGAGGTCAACGATCACCTGATTGCCCGTCCCGGGCAACGGTCGTCGGCGACGCCAGACGCGCTGGCGAGCAGCGGCCCGCGCGGCGCCGATCGCGGCCAACACAACATCGACATCGCCGGCGAGCGTGGTGATCAACCGCGACACCGTGGCATCGGAGGCCACCGCCCCAAACAGGTCCGGTTGAGCCCGCACGATCGCGATATCAGCGGCGCAGTCCCCACCGAGGGCCACCGCGACCAACAAGTCGCACAGCGCCTTGGCCGGATCGTGGACCGACCGCGGCGCCCGCCACGGCCCCAATGCCGCTGACATCGCCTTTTGCAGTCCCGAACAGGCCAGCGTCTGCCGCAGCAGAACCCCACCCGCTGACGACACCAACGACTCGCGGGTCGCCTCCATCACCACAGAACCTACTGAGCTACCCTTCACCTACGGAGTGCCTTTCCTCGGACTTACTTGTGACGTCGCAATCCCAAGTTTTCCAAGTAGGACAGGCACTTCCGTGCATTACAGGCCCGTGTCACGGGCCAATTCATGAAATGTCGAGGTTAGGCGGCGATACCCCGGCACACCAGGGCGGTGATCGCGTTGGTCTGGGCGATCAGAACGTCACGGTCGGGTTGGTGCCCGTAGCGCAGCGCGATCCCGAAAGGGATCGCCACGATCGACTCGGCGGTGGCACCGATGTCGAGGTCGGGGCGGATGTAGCCGCGGTCGATGCCGTTGCGCAGCGCCGCACCCAGGACCGCGGCGCCGCTGTCATACATACGGTGAAACCGCTGCGACATCTCCTGATCCACCCCGGCGGCCTGCACCACGATCAGCTGCAACAGCCGCGGTTCTTCGGCGAGGACGTCGGTGTAGGCCATGCCGATCGAGGACAGGTACTGACCGAACTCCTCGATGGAGGTGACCAGGCACGGCGTGGCCTCGTCGATGGCAGCGCCCAGTCGGCTGTTGATCTGCCGCACCGCGTGATCGACGATGTCCCGCTTGTTCTCGAAATACCGGTAGAACATCGAGTGCCCCGAGCCGAGCCGCTTGGCGATATGGCTGATCGAGGTCTGGTGATAGCCCCGTTCGGCGAACTCGGCCAACGCGGCATCAATGACCTCTTCGCGGACCAATTCGGCACGCTGGGCGCGCTGACGATCGGCCATCGTGGTGCGCGGCTTACCCGCCGCGGACGCCGCGGCCACGGAGCTATCGGTTCGAGTACCCATCGCGAGCCTCCCACGTCAGTGGAACAAAAAGTATCCCTCCGATACTACTTGTTCCATGTTCGCCCGGTGCAGCGTTCGTCAACATATTTGTGGCGGCCCGCGGCGGAGTCGGCGAGGCAATTAGCTTGCGGCAGCGTCGATATCGTCGACCGGCAGGTCATGACGCACGATGCGGACCTGCCCGGGCGGCAGGCAGGCCATGTAGCCGTGCCGTTTGCCGTACAGCTCCCAGGAGGCCCGGTCGCCATCGGGGGTGACATCGATACGATGCCCGGTCGACAAGGCCAGATGTAGCGCCCCGTTGTCGTCACATTCGGCATGGGTGCACGTGGCGCCGGCCATATCGAGCAGGGCGCGGTGTTGCGGCGCCATGTTGTCCGGGTCGATCACCACCTGCTCTTCGGGATACGGGCCCACCGGCGGCAGCGTCAACTCCATCGCGGTGGCGATCACCAGCTCGTTGTAGTCGTCAAGATCGAGCACCAGCCCCTCGTGCAACGAAACCCGCTGGATGGTGCACTGCGTGATCCACAAAGTGTGCATGACCCGCTCCTTTCGGCACATCGTTGTGCACACTCATGGTACAAAAAGTAGCGCAGCGATACCACAAGTTCCGCTATCGAATGTCAGTGCGCGCCAATGCCCCCAGCAGCTGGCCGATGGCGCGGTCGATGCGCTCCCGCGCATCGGCGGGGGCCACCCGCCCGCTGATCACGGCCGTGAGGTTGGCCAGCCAGATATCGGCGATCAAACCGGCCAGGTGCCGATCCCGCGGCGCGGGCACGGGTCCGCCGAGCGCGCGGGCGAACATGTCCTCGATCACGCCGACGGCGTACTGCACGGCATCGGCCGCGCCGGCATCGGCCACCACGAACGCCCGCACCATCGCATCGGTCAACGCAGGCTCGTCCAGCCACCGCTGATGCAGCCGCGCCGTCAACCGCGCCCATCGCTGCGGCGAGGTCAATTCATCGGCGCTCCAGTGGAATTCGGCGTCCAGGCGCTCGATTTCGCGGGCCAGCACCGTCACCAGCAGGTGCGTTTTGGACGCATAGTGCCGATACAGCGCGCTCGCGGCCGTGCCGGCTCGCGCGGCCACCGCACGCATACGCACGCCCTCAAAGCCGTGCATCGAGGCAATCTCCAGCGCGGCATTGAGGATCTCCTCGCGCCGCCCGCCGACCGCCACCGGACTCGGGCGAACCGGCGGCGGGCGCAGGTGCGCATCAGGGGTGCTCATCTGAACATCGGGCATGCTCATCGCGGCCCACTATCGCGCGCGCCACCGTCGCCGTCGATGACAGCGTGGCGCGCGAGGTCGGCGAACATCTCGTTGAACGCGGCGATGTCGCCGTGCGCGGCGAAATGAGCCGCGTCCACGGCGATGAAGACCGCCGCCGCGGTGAACCGGGTGACGCCGTCACGGCCCACCCCGGTGGCCTCCACGCGCAGCACGCGGCCGCGGCGATCCACGACGCGGGCGCGCACGCGGTGAAGGTGGTGCAGCGGGACCGGCTGCAGATACTCGACTGTCAAGCTGCGTGTTACTGCCGGGGTGCCGGCGATCCACAGCGTGAAGCCGAGCACGTCATCGCAGGCCGCGGCGATCGCGCCGCCGTGGGCCAGGCCGGGCGCACCGATGTGCCGCTCATCGAAGGTCACATCGGCGAACACCTCCGGGCCGTCGCGGTAGGCCGTCAACTGCAGGCCATGCGGATTATCAGGGCCGCACCCCATGCACACCGGGGTGTGCGCGGGGAGCCGCTGCGGCACACCCTCATCGGCTACCGGGTCGCTCACGCCGCCCCCGCCGGCTCACCCGAACTCGCCGGGGCGGGCACCACCGGCGCAGGCTCCTCGGGTGGGGGTGCCGATCGGCCCGGCGCCCACACCGCGACGAGCACCGCCGACACCGCGCTGATCACCCCAAGCGCGAAAGCCCCTGTCGCGCAACCATGAACAAACGCCGACCTCGCCTGCTCGACGGCGGCGTCAGCCACCGGCCCGACACGATGCGCGGCCTGCGCCGCGGCCGCCAGCGAGTCCTCGAACGCGGCCCGCAGCGGCGGCGGCAGGGCGGCCGCGGTCGCGGCGACCCGACCGCTGTAGCCGGCGGCCAGCACACTGCCCGCGATGGCAATCCCGATGGCCGCGCCGACTTCGCGGGCCGCATCGTTGACCGCCGCGGCCACCCCATGCTTGTGCACCGGGGTGGCGTCCACCACCGCTGCCGTCGACGGCGCCGTGCACAGCCCCAACCCGGTCCCCAGCGCCAGCAGCGACCACACAATGTCCGCATAGCCCGAGTGCACATCGAGCCGGCTCGCCAGAAACATCCCGACCGCCAGCAACCCCAGACCACCGGCCAGCATCACGCGCAAACCCCAGCGCGCCGCCAACTGCGGTGCCGCCACCGAGACCACCACGATCGGCACAATCAACGGCGTCAGCGCCACCGCCGACCTGATCGGCGAATAGCCGCTGATCAACTGTAGGTACTGCACCAGCAGGAAAAACACCCCGAAAATCACCACGAAATGCAGCACCAACGACACCGTGCCCGCCGCGAAACCGCGATCGCGAAACAACCTCATGTCCAGCAGCGGGTCCGCGCGCCGCAGCTCCACCACCGCGAACGCCACCAAACATCCAGCGGCACAACCAAACAGCGCCATCACCATGGTGTCCGTCCAGCCGCGATGCGGCGCCTCGACAAGAGCGACCACCAGCAGCCCGATCGCCAGCGCGATCACTACCGATCCCAGCACGTCGATACGAGGATGGGCACCCTCGCAGGACGTGGGCACCCGCAGCGCCGCGACCAGAAGCAGCACCGCCGCACCGGCCAGTCCGACGAAAATCGCCCGCCACGACCAAAGCTGCAGCAGCACACCAGAAATCAGCACCCCCACCACTGCACCCGAGGCGGCCACACCCGCCCAGATGCCCACCGCACGTCGCCGCTGCGTCACCCCGAACTCCCCGGTGAGGATCGACAACGTGGACGGCATCACCAACGCCGCACCCACCCCGGCCGCCGCCCGCGCACCGATCAGCCACCACGGGCTGTCGAACGCCAACGGAACCACCGACGCCGCCGCGAACACCGCCAAACCGGCGATCAGCACGCCCCGCCGGCCATAACGGTCACCGACCGCGCCCGCCGGCAAGACCAGGCACGCGATCGCCAAGGTGTACCCGTCGACCACCCACGTCAGCTGACTCTGCATCGCCCCGGTATCGACCGCGATGTTCGGCAACGCGGTATACAGCGCCGCCATCGAACCGATCACCAGCGCCACCGCCGCACACGACACCACCAGGGTCCACTGCTGCCCACGCGAGAACGACCTCTGCTGATCCGGCACGCTCAACACCCCTGTACACTCGGTTTCGCTGCGCTACTCGATGTACCATATCTGAGGTTATCGACAAGCACACCCGGGATCAGCAAAGGAGCCACAGTGAAGAATCAGGCCCTGCCGATACCGGACGACTATGACGAGGACATCGATCCGCGCCGCACCCGGTCACGGAACCGACTGCTCGATGCCGCCGCCAACCTGCTCAAGACCGGCGGCGTTGAAGCCGTCACCATCGACGCGGTCACCAAAGCATCCAAAGTCGCCCGCACCACCCTCTACCGCCACTTCAACAGCTCCACCCAGCTACTCGCAGCGACCTTCGAACGCCTACTGCCGCAAGTCATTCCGCCCGAACCGACCAGCGGAACACCGCGCGAACGACTCATCGAACTGCTGTCACGACAAGCCGACCTCATCGCCGAAGCCCCAGTGCAAGTCACTACCCTCGCCTGGGCAGCACTCGGCACCACCGAAACCCCCAGCACCGACACCGACGGCACCCCTCACCCCAGCGCCCACACTCTCCGCGCCCGCGTCGTCGAGCAATACCGCCAGCCCTTCGACAACATCCTGCAAAGCCCCGACAGCCGCCACCAACTCGGCAACCTAGACCTCGACCTCTCCATGTGCCAACTCGTCGGTCCCATCGTCTTCGCCCGACTGACCGGCATCCGCGCCATCACCCACAACGACTGCGTCCGCCTCGTCGACACCTTCATGGACACCTACAGCATCAACCCGGCCACGACAAGACCCGAGGGGCTATCTCGTTAACGGTGTTTCCGGCGGTTTTCATCAGTAGGTTTCTGCTGCCGGGAATCGGTCGGCGAAGGTGATCGCGAACGCGTGGAGCGCTGGCTTCCACCGCATCATCCATCGTGCCCTGCCCACCCCGGTCGGGTCCAGGGAACGGGTCACCAGATACAGGCACTTCAGTGCGGCCTGCTCGGAGGGAAAGTGTCCGCGGGCCTTGATCGCGCGGCGGTGAGGGACTCGATGGCATTGGTGCTGCAGATGACCCGCCGGGTCTCCACGTCGTAGTCCAGGAACGGGATGAACTCGGCCCAGGCGTTGTCCCACAACCGGATCACCGCCGGGTAGCGCTGGCCCCATTTCTCGGTCAGATCGTCGAATGCCGTCCGGGCCGCGGTCGCGTTGACCGCGGTTTAGATCGGTCTAATGTCACGCTTGATCTCATCCCAATACTTGCGTTCTTCGCGGGCAGGCTGGTGGTCTGTCTGCCGGTTGCTGTCGTAACTTTGCGTCGAATGGTGTTCAGCGATTTCTTCGACGGGTAGGTGTAGATCAGTTTCCGGTCGCTTCCCCTCTGCCGGTGCCGCTGGATGCGGAACCCGAGGAAGTCGAAGCCCTCGTCGATTCCGACGACTCGTGTCTTATCGGTCGCCAAACGCAACCCGACCGTGGCGAGTACGGTCTCGATCTCGCCGTAAAGTTCCTCGGCTTGGTGCCGGGTGCCGAACACCATGACCACGAAATCGTCTGCGTAGCGGATGATCCGGTAGGTCGCGGCGCCGCGGCGGGTGGCACGCCAACGCTGGGTCTGGTTGCCCATGGCCTGCCACTTATCCCGGAAGTGCTCGTCGAGGACTGATAAAGCGAGGTTGGCCAGCAGCGGAGACAATATCCCGCCCTGGGGAGTTCCGGTAGTACTGTCGCAGGCTTCATTCAACTCGTCCAGCAGCCCCGCCTTGAGGAACGCTTTGACTAGCAACAGGATTCGTCGGTCGCTCACGCGAATCCTCAACCGGCCCACGAGGGCCGGATGCGAGATTTCGTCGAAACAAGCGGCGATATCGCCCTCAAAGACCTGTTCGTAGCCGCGCGCGGCATAGAAACGGATCTCCTCGATAGCATCCTGGCATCTGCGTTCCGGGCGGAAACCGTAACTGGATGGGTCGAAATCGGCCTCCAGAATCAGCTCCAGCACCAGCTTTAGGGCCGCTTGCACGACGCGATCGCGAACCGTGGGGATGCCGAGGCGACGGGGTTTACCGTTCGCTTTGGGAATCACCACCGTCCGTACCGGCACCGGACGAAACGAGCGGTCCCTCAGCGAGTTCCGCAGTTCAGTCAGGAAACCGGCAACGCCGCGCTCGCTGTTTTCGACCGACCACGCGGTGGCCCCGTCGATGCCAGCAGTTTGAGCGCCCTTGTTCTCCCGGACTCGGGTCCACGCCATCACGAGGAACGCCGGGTCCACCACGAGATTGAACAGATCATCGAAACAACGGCCGGGATCGGCCGCTGCCCAACTGTGCAGTTTGGTTTGAATCCCCAGTACCCGCTGGTGCACCACAGGGGAACACTCCAGCAGCGCAACGATATTCACCGGCGCATCTTCTGACATGACAATTCCGTTCTGCCTGACTTGCTGCCGCCCTTCGCCCTGTGACCGGCTCTCCCGATCTCTGACTACTACGACGGCTCCGCCCCGTCCCGGCCCGATCGGCCGACAACGAACCCAACCTCCACCGCCCGCACCGGATGTGCGGGAAATGTGGTGGGACCGAGACGGTTCCCGTGTTCATCTGTTACCGCTCAACGAGTCCGGTGCCCAGCTATACCCCGGCGGTCGACGGGAGTACGCCGCAGACTTTCCTCCCGCCCTGTCCCTACCGATGGGTTCGGTAGGGACGGACGCCACCACCGCAACAATGGTGACGCGCACCGCTGCCCGGCCCATATCCACCAGATTCGAGCCGGTTCCTGTTAACGAGGCGTCCCACGCTGGTTCCTCGCGTACACCTTCTCGTCTTGCTCGCCGAACCCGCACCATCTGGCAGTGCTGGCACGTTCCGGCTTTGTCGGGGCCGCTTCCACCCTCCTCGGCGTTTCCCAAGTCAGGCTGCCCCCAGCTTCACCCGGCCGCTACGACGGCCCAGCGTTGAAGGTCTTCCACCTCCAATCGGTAAAACAGACGCCTCACGGCGCACGTTGCGGATCAAATGAATGATGCAGGTCTGCACGGTCGCTTGTGGCCACACGTTGCTGACCGCCTCGGGCAGTCCCTTGAGCCCGTCACGGACCACGAAGAACACGTCCTTGACGCCGCGGTTACGCAGATCGGTCAGTACGCTCATCCAAAACTTCGCGAAAGCGCACGGGTTCGCGCGAACGTGTGCGAGGCGCCGCCTGAATTGTCACGGGTTTGGTAGGCGGGCGGTGTCAACGTGGTCGGTCAGGTAGGCGATGACGGCTTCGTGGCGCATGCCGTAGGCGACGGCGACGGCGACGGCGACGGCGACGGCGACGAGTTTGGGATCTACGGTGCCAACCAGATCGACCAGGCGGGTGGAGCGCAGGATGCGCGGTTGAAGGCCGACCCCGCGCAGGGTGTTCTTGACATAGCCGTCAGAGGCCGGCGCTCTGGTGGCCTTGGTCTGCGCGGTCACAAGCAGGTGGGAGTTTGTTGCTGCCGAGCGTCTTTCGGTGGTCTAGACAGCATTGCAGCGCCGTCCAGGTCCAAGGATCCAATGGGGTCGGCTGTCGTCGGCGACCCAGTCGGACGCGGTGCCGATCGTGATCGATGTCCTTGTCGGTGAGGTGTTGCAGGTCTTGGGTGGTAGCGCCGTGCAGCAGGGCGGCCAGCCCGACGAATGCCTCGTGCGGGTGAACCTCGGGGCCTGTGCTCCATCGATAGAACAGCTCGCGCTGGCGGTCGGCGGGACGAGTCGGTCCGCGAAATGCCATGGTCTGCGGTGCTTTTACCCCTGCAGTGGGGTCGATGAGCATCAGCCGGCGTCGGCGTGCGTAGCGGCAGAACTGGCGCAGCCCGGTCAGGTAGGAGGCACGTCGGCCGGGATGAGCGTGCAGTAACGCTTCGATATCACCGACCTCGACGGTGGCCCAGTCAGCTTTGCCGCGGTCGTTGAGCAGGTATCGGGCGAAATCACGCACCGCGGTGAGTCGGGCCTCGACGGTGGCGTGCCCGCGGGGTTGACCGCCGACGCGGCGGGCGCGATCGCGGCCGCTGACCATGTGCTCGGCGAACCTGGCCACCGCCGGCCGCAACGGTTCAGGGACGGCGTCAATGCGGGACCGTCGGCGGGCGGCGGCGCGACGCTCGTCGTGGTCTGACCACAGCACCAGCTTGCTCGCGGTGAGGAAGTCTTCCAGAGCCCGCGCGAGCGGCCCCTCCTTGGCGACAGCTTCCAGCAGTGCCTCCGGATGCACCGGGGAATCCTGGACCAGGTGCTGGCCGAGTCGGCTGAGCACGGCGCACGCCCGGCTGGGATGATGACGTCCGACTAGGTAGGCGGCGAAGTCGCCCAGCCAATCGGGTGGATCATCCAGTGTTGCAGCCAGATTGGCGGCCCGTACCGCGATCCTGTGCGGTGAGCGCGCCCAACAGGACCCGCACCGCCCGGCACCGGTCAGCCGGGTGACCCGCCCGCAGTCGACGCAGGCGGCGTCCGGATTCGGTGGCCGGCCCGGATGCGAGCACGACCCGCACCAACCGGTATCGGATCGCAGGACCCTGCGTTTGCGGCATCGTGGGCACTCGGCTCGATCGGCGTCCCGCCGCTGGCGTCGGACACAGTCCTTGCAAAGGTCGCGGTCGACAAATAGCACCGGCGCCCCGCAGGTCCGGCAGGTGCGCGAGCAGAGCACGCAGTGGCAGGTATCTGGCTGCCGGACCTGATCGATGCCGCAGCGCGGGCAGGGATGCTTGACCGGCACGTGCACAGCCGCCCACTGGCATCGAGCACACAGATCACGGCCGGGCTTGCCAACCGCGCGGCCGCACCGCCGGCAGTCCCGGATCCGTCGAGTCATTCTCAGATCGGCGGCATCGACCGGCCACGCCGCAACGCTGGCGCGTCGTTCACCACGGCCGTGGCCGGTTTGGGTGAAATTGGTTGTGCGACTGGAGTGGTATCGATGTCAAAGAGGTCGTTGGGCGTGCGCTCAAGCGCGGTGCACAATGCGATCAGGGTAGCCAACTTCATCTGGCTGGGCTGCTTGGTGAACAACGCCGACACCGACGCCGATGACAGCTCCAATCCCTCCTTCTCCGCCAGTAGCCGTTGCAGCTGGGCACCGGTCCACACCTCACGCTGAGCGGCGGCCATCCGAAGTTTCCACCTGATCTGCATGCTCACTCCTGTCCGGTCAGTTCGCTCAGCGTCGCTGAGATCGCGCGCTGGTAGGCATCTTCGATGAAGGTCTCCGGCGGGCGCACATACCACATGGTTGACGCGACTGTCCAGTGCCCTAGAAGTTGTTGGATGGCGACCAGATCCACGCCTCGTTCATTATTGTGGGTTGCGCAGGCACGGCGCATCCCGTGCGGGCTGAACCACTCGACTTCGGGCCGTCCCTCCACGCTCATCAAGTGCCGCAACCGATTGCGGATCGTGGCCGCGGCCATCCGACCACCAGACTCGTCACACAGCAGCGCCGGACTATCCGGGAACCGGCCGGCCGCGAACGTCCTGCAGATACCAACGCAGCACCAGATCCAGCCCGTCCAACATCGGTACCCAGCGCGGTCGAGGCCCGGACCCCTTGGCGCCCTTGCCGAACCGCACGTGCAGCTTGCCGAACGTGCCACGCCCAAAATGCACGTCGGACCGGTCGAGCATCACCGCTTCTTCCGACCGCAGTCCGGCGTGATACAGCGTGCGGAACAGTGTGTAATCCCGCGCAGCCGGCGCGTACTTACGGGCGGTCGCGATCCGCCCCTTGAGGAACTCGAAGAACGCGCCCACCCGCTCTGGAGTCGGCGGGGCATCGGTGCTCGGCGAGTCGTCACCGACGTGTCGGGCGGCGTTGAACTCATCCAGCGGACACGCCAGTCGCACCCCGAACGCCGCCTCGATCTCGACCGCTTTGCGGACCTCGAGAAATCGGTGAAAACCCTTGAAGACCTGCAGATAGTTCCGTCGCGTCGAGACCGCTCGTCCCGAGCTGGCCAGCTCGCCCACCACCCGGTCGACGTCGTCGGCGGTCACCTCCCATGCCGGTCGCCCTAGGGCTGCCAGCATCCGCTCCAGCACGCCAATGTCGTTGGCGATCGTCGATTCGGCGAACCCCCGCGCGGTCCACGATGTGACGAACGCGTCCACGCATTCGGCCTGGAACCGCTGCGGATCTCGCGTCTGGACGACTGGTGCGACGTCGCCCGTGATCACCCGCAGCGGCCCGTCGCCCACCTGCACCTTCTGCACGCCAGAGTTTTCGAGGCAGTACCTTAACTCACGGGCCTACGCCTTGAAGATCAGCGACACGCCAATAGACCGGAAAACCTCAGGCAGCAGCACCAATCCGGGGAAACGAACGTGTGCTCGTTCCATATCCCTCCCCGCCGGTGCCGGCCCACAATCCGAGGATGTCGCGTTCCCCGCCCAGGGTGACCCCGATCGCGGCATAGAACCGCCGGTTGGCGACCTGGCCGTCGCGGACCTTGACCACGATCGCGTCGATGAAAATCGCCGCGTAGGTCTCATCCAACGGACGCACCGACCAGTCATTCATCTCCTCGATCACCTTGTCGGTGATCCGGCTGATCGTTTCCTTCGATACCGAGGCACCGTAGATTTCGGCGAAGTGCGCCGAAATCTCGCCCGTGGTAAGTCCTTTCGCGTACAGCGACAATACGACCTCATCAACACCGGACAGGCGGCGTTGGCGTTTCTTGACGATCTGCGGTTCAAACGTCGCTGCCCGGTCCCTGGGCACGTCGAGCTCGACCGCGCCGGTGGTGTCGGTCAGCACCGTCTTGGCCCGTGTGCCGTTGCGGATGTTGCCCGTCCCCGCTTCCGGCGGGTCGTGTTTGTCGTAGCCCAGGTGCTCGGTCATCTCCTCATTGAGCGCGATCTCGAGCACCGTTTTGGTCAGCTGTTTGAGCAGTCCGTCCGGACCGGTCAGCGATGGCCCCTGTTGCTGGGCCAGCCGCACCAGCTCGACCGCAGCCTGCTGCGCAGCGGAGGGCCCCGACTTTTTCTTCGCCACATCCAGTGGCGTCATCACGGCACCTTCCTCGCCGAGCTTCGCTCAGCGTGTCAGGCCGGAAACACCGATAAATCCACAGTCCCGAAGCTCTGGACACAGCTGACGCCCGGCGTATCCATCGATCATGGCTCGGAGTGGATTCTTCGCACTATTCTTAGCCTGCTTGCCGCCAGCGGGCCCCGAGAGCGCAGCGGAGACGGATTACGCGGGTACGACGAACGGCCGCTAATTCCCGCGATCGCCTCCAGCAATAACGATCGCGCAACGGAACAACCTTGACGTACTGTCTCATCAGCATCTATGTCTTGAAAGGCTGAATATGCCGGTGAACTTCGCCACATTCAACGACCGTGTCGCCGAACAGTTGAAGGACTCCACAGTGACCGTCGGCGGACTCGCGGGCTACCTCGGTTTCCGACACACCGAGTTCATCGCCGGCCGACTGGTCGCAGAAATGGACGCCCGAGACGACTTGAAGACACCGTTCGGCAACCTGCACGGCGGCTGCCTGTCCGCCATGGTTGATCACTGCCTCGGTGTCGTGTTCTACCCAGTCATCCCTGAGGGCTCATGGGTTGCGACAACAGAGTTCAAGCTCAACCTGCTTCGGCCCGTATCCGCCGGCAAGTGCGTCGCAGTCGCCGAGATTGTCGCGCTCGGGAGAACCAGCGGCGTTGCTCGGATCGACATCACCAACCAAAGTCGCGCAGTATGTGTCGCCCAGGGCACTGTGACGATCGTGGGCCTGAAGCCGACCTCGTGATCAATGGCGAGCGGAAGGGCTGAAGGGTGACCGCTGCGCTTGAGCGCGTGCCAACCAGCGACGGGCTCACTCTGGCTGTTGACTTCTACCGCTGTGCCGCACCTCGCGCGGTTGTATTGCTACTCCACGGCGGCGGTCAGAGCCGACACGCCTGGGACGTCACAGCACTGCTTTTGCGCGCGCGCGGATTCACGGTGGCCGCGTATGACGCACGCGGGCACGGTGACAGCGACTGGGATCCCACAGGCCGTTACGATCTGAATCGGCTCGGATCCGATCTGATCGCAGTACGGTCGTACGCGAACCTGGGACGGCCGATCGTGGCCATCGGGGCATCCCTTGGCGGCCTCACCATTCTCGGCAGTCACTTGCTAGCTCCGCCAGACTTGTGGGACGCCGTGATTCTTGTGGACGTCACACCACGTATGGAGATGAAAGGCGCACGGCGCGTCGTCGCCTTCATGTCGGCGCACGCCAACGGGTTCGACAACCTGGAATCCGCCGCCGAGGCCATCGCGGCATACAACCCGCACCGCTCGAGACCGAACAACCTCGACGGACTTCGAAAAGTCCTACATCAACGAAGCGACGGCCGGTGGGTGTGGCGTTGGGATCCCGCGTTCGTGGCATCGAATTTCCAGTTTCTCCAAGGCGACCAGGCAGCCGGGACAGCGGAATTCGAGAAGATGAGCACTTTGTTGGTCGACGGTGCGCAGCGTGTTACGGCACCAACACTCCTCGTGCGCGGGTTGCTGTCCGACGTGGTATCCGACGAAACTGTGAACGATTTCCGCGACCTCGTGCCGCATGCGCGCACTGTCGATGTCACGGGCGCAGGCCATATGATCGCCGGCGATGACAACGCTGTCTTCTCGGAAGCGGTGCTCGATTTCCTCGACGACCTCGTCTAGCTCCTTGATCAACCACTCTGATGCGGCGTCCGGCGCCGTCGCGTTTATCCTGCTCACATGCCCACAGAATCCATGCGGATGTCATTCCGCCGACACATGCGCGACGAGGTGTTGCGGGCGGCCCGAGAACTCACGATCGAGAAAGGGTGGGAGCGAGTCCGAATGAGCGAGGTTGCCGAGCTCGTCGGCGTATCTCGCCCAACTCTGTACAAGGAATTCACCGACAAGCAGGGCCTAGGCGACGCATTGGTTGTCACTGAAGGTCAGCTCTTCTTGGAAGGAATTCACGCCGTCCTTGCATCGCATACCGGTGATATCGGTGGTGGAATCACCGCCGCCGTGGAGTACACGCTCAAGGAAGCTGAGGCCAGTCCTCTGCTGAAAGCCGCGTTGACATCGACCCGTACAACTACAACGGAGACACGCGACAGCGCAACCGGTGTCCTTCCGCTGTTGCCCACATCCGCATCACTGCTTGAGTTGTCATCGGCCGCGCTAATCGCGTGGTTCGGCGAGCACTTCGACCAGCTCGATCCCGAGGACGTCAATGAAGTGGCCGACGTACTGGTCCGGCTCACCGTCAGCCACCTCGTGCTGCCAGCCGCCGACGCCCACACCACCGGGCGGCGAATCTCGCAGGTAGCACTGCGCTATCTGGCCCCGCGATAGCGGTGCATCAATGATCGGCCTGTCACGCGCGAGGCACTGGCGGCCGCCGCCACCGTTGCACCGCTATTGTCCAAGGCCGCATAGTCAATGAGATCAGCTGTTCAAGAGGCACTCTCCGAAGGCAACAGATCGCTGCCGATGCCTCTGCCAGCTTCAACGATGCACTTTTAGGCACAAGCAGGCCGAGTAAGCACTTGCCGATGGCGTCGTCAGAAACAGCGTCGACTCTAACTCATCACTTCACGCGTGCATTGAAAATACGAGGCGTACAGCAGATTTCACTGGGGCATGGTCGGCCGATCCGAGTTCAAACCCTGGTCTCAGCCCGGTCTCGTCGCGAGACGCAAAATGCGCGGCGACGGTCAGCGAAGAGTTGGGGGCGCCGAAGAGTTGATTGCTCTACCCACATGCTCGTACTTCATCCTCTGGGGCCGCCTCTCAACAGCAACTGAATTCTCATCAGTTGTCGCGCGCTCTGGTCACGATTCAGTTGCCGCCGACACCGCCAAGCCGATTCCCGTAGGAGTGTCACACCGGCTGCAGTTTGGGTGGCTCGACTTGCCCAAAATGTAGTCGATCCTGGGCCACCCGCCCGCTCACTTCTAGACCGAGCCGACACCGCCATGCACACATAAGACTACGCTTGCAAAAGGGCACTTCTGTCGATATATTTACTTTCAATATATATCTGTAAACGTGCCGCGCCGTCAGGTCGGACACACAGAGCTGCCTCCTCCCGAAAGGTCAGAGCGAAACATGCTTGAAGACAAAGCTTCTCGGAATACTCGCGTTCTACCAACACCACGACGAGTGACGTTTGCGATGCCGTCAGGGAATCGCCGACAGCATTTCGTAGACGACGATCTTGTGATGAGTCATTTCATAGCCGTACTATCGGCGACGTTTCCGGAGGGAGAAGATTTCTTCATACGATCAGTGCGCCAATTCCGAACTTCGGTGATCGACGCAAGCCTGCAAGAGGCGGTAAAAGGCTTTGTGGGCCAAGAAGCGACGCACCGATACCAGCATCGACTATTGAACGAGCGCCTTCAGACCATGGGATATCCCACCGCGCGTATTGACCGCCACGTAGGCAGGCTGATAGAGCGACTCGAAAAGCGTCTTTCTCCAGCGATGCGACTGTCACTGACCTCAGCGTTAGAGCATTATACCGCAACACTGGCGGAGATAATCCTCACTAGCGAAAGCGCCCGCCAACTCATCGGCAATGGCGAAGTGAGATCGATTCTTCTTTGGCATGCGTTTGAAGAGTCCGAACATAAGGCGGTGGCTTTCGATGTCTATCAAACAATCGGGGGCACCGAGCAGATGCGTATCCGCGGCATGCGCATCGCTTCGGTAATCCTTTTCGCCGAGTTGTTCGCCCATACGGCCCTTTCAATGGCCGCAGATCGCGCATCCTACAATCCCATTCGCCTGTTGCGCAGCCTCTATCGATTTTCCCGTAGCCCGATTTTTACTGCGGACGCACTGCGGCGCTTTCGCTCTTACACGCAACGCGGCTTCCATCCAGACGACTGGGATAGTACCGCGGTCTTGGAATACTGGAGCCGAGAATTGTTCGAAGCAGATGGATCGCAGAAGTCCGTCGGCCCGTAGCTGAGTGGCCGACGCACGTCGTCTCGGTTACAGCGGGTCGACGCCAAGTACAGCGTGACCCATTTGAGTCAGTAGCGCAGTTGTGCGCTCGGTCGCCATCCCGGTTTCACCGTACTGAAGCGTCGACTGGATGGCGCCGATCGCTCCGTGCACTACGACACGTAGGCCGATTTCGTCTAGTTCGGGACGCAACTCACTCAGTACGTGCACCCACTCCTCAAGATACAGACGTTGTTTGCGGCGCAACCGGCTGCGGTGCTGCGCAGCGAGATTGTGAAGTTCACGGTAGTAGACGATGGCAAGCTCGCGTTGATCCAAGACGAGGGCTACGTGGTCTGCCACTAGCGCTGTCAGCGCCTCGGTCTCGCTTTTACTTTTCTCCACAATCAAAGAAGCGCGTCGCAGCAGGGAATCGATCACCTGCTCGAAGAGTGCCGTCAGTAAGCTTGCTTTGCTGTCGAAGTGACGATAGATCGCCGGACCGACGACACCAGCAGAATCGCCGATATCCGCCATCGACGCCGCGTGGTATCCGCGGTCGGCGATGTGCTGCGCGGCCGCCGCGAGAATCCTCTCCCGACGTTGATCTCCTTTACCGCGACTGTGAGCGACTGTCATGTGCGTTGGCGACCAGCCCTTTCGCCGAATTGGTGGAATTTATCATGCCACACAAGGGGTTGAACAAAATGTTAACACCGACTCATCAGGGAAGCCCACTGGCTTAGGTGGAGATTCAGATCCGATGGCCCGCGATCGTGCCGGCGAGCCGATGGCCGAGCGCGCCGGCTGTGCAGCGTCTTTGATGGCGCTAAGTGAAAGTTCCCAGTTTCTCCCGGTGCGGCCGTTGCCTGTCGTCCTGCGTGACGAGATGGCATGACCACAGTGGACGTTAGCGGGGTTGTGTCCGGAATCCGGTGTAAATAGGGAGGACGGGCGTAGGTTCCGCTTCACGACCTGCAAGTCTGTGAAGAAGGAGTCGCGCCCGTGCCTGTTCGAGTATCAGCCCATCGACCGTATCCGCACCGAGATCCACGCCTTGTTTGGCGAGGATCGCGAGCTGCCGGAGATCCTTGAAGAAGTCGCCCGCCTGGGCGCCCAGCTTTGATGCAGGCGGCCCTGGAGGCCGAGGTCACCGAGTTCCTTGGCCGCGAACGCTACCAACGCACCGCCGCCTGTCCCGACGCTAACGACGGCTCACGCAACGGGTATCGGCCGGTGATGGTCAAAACCATCACCGGGCCGGTCACGTTGGAGCGGTCAAAGGTGCGCGGCAGGACCGCAGCGTTCGCGTCGCGGTTGTTCAGCAAGCACGTGACGAAAACCAACGCGCTGGAGACGCTGGTGATCGCCTCGTTCGTGCGCGGGCTGTCGGTGCGCGACGTGGAGGCCACCCTGGTGAAACACTCGGTGATCCGGCCGCGATCTCCAAATCCACGGTGCTGGAAGTGTGCAAGGCGATTCGAGCCGAATACCAGTCGTGGGCGCGTCGCCGACTCGACGAGATCACGCTGGACTACTTGTTTTTAGACGCCAGCTTCTTTCGGATGCACCCCGGGTCACCGGCCGAGCCGATGTTGGCCGCCTGGGGCATCACTACCGAGGGCAAGCCGGTGTTCGTTGGGTTGACCCCCGGGACCGGCGACTCGACCGGCGTGTGCCGATTTCCTGACCGATCTGCGCGAACGCGGCCTTGGCTGTCCGCTGCTGGTCGTCTTTGACGGCGCCAAGGGCCTGATCGCGGCAATCGAACAGATCTACCCAAAAGCGTTGCGCCAGAGATGTCTTATTCATCGACTTACGCCATCAGCCTGGAGTGGGCGGTACTCGACCGAGCCTCGGCCGATTGGCGCGGGCTGACCATGACACCGGTCGGCACCCGATTGCTGCAAGACTTACGCCGATCACTGCTTGACCCACCCCGTGAACTGCGGCCGCCGCCCGCCTCCATGAGTTCCAACACCGGCTCCGCAGAGCCCATTTCGGCCACCGCGTAGCGACCTCGGGTCGCGACGCCGGTACGACTCAGTAAGGGATCGCCGCTATACGTGTGAGGGTCTACCTGCCCGCATCTGACAGCTTTTACCGCTGGCTATGATGGCTGGCGGTGACCAGGTCGATCGGTGGGATGTAGCCGGTGATGCTGTTGATGGTGCGATGCAGGCCGTGGTGCAGCGCGTCGATGTCGCAGCGGGCCAGGCCGCCAGCGGTGGCGATGACGTGTTC
>Ga0265327_10001375_pt1 | contig 31205 bp, 20 predicted proteins | sample 41621metaG_FD_202089 | JGI IMG/M metagenome (GOLD analysis project Ga0265327, IMG submission 202089) | Rhizosphere microbial communities from Carex aquatilis grown in University of Washington, Seatle, WA, United States - 4-16-21 metaG | ecosystem: Host-associated > Plants > Roots > Rhizosphere...
GTCAATATAAATATCACTGCCTACCCTCTTCAACCATTGATTAGTTTTTTCCAACTTATCTTTTGCAACATTCACAGTATCAGTAGTCGTACTTTTTACTACAAGGTCTTTAGGTAATTTATTGAGGTCTTCTAATTTTTTGTAAGCATCTTTCAATTCCTTTTGCTCTTCCTTATACTTTACAATATTTAAAGAATACTCTTTTTCGCTATTGGTACTCAACCAGTCAATATCATTTTTTATCTGGCTGAACGTAGAACCTTTGGCAACCTGGTCGTTAGTTAAATTTACTACTGCATCATTAGTAACACTACTAACCCATGGTTGGTAATCAGCTTTTGGAATTTCGTCCCATGGCAAAGCTGCAATATTATCTTTTTCACGGAATTTTAAATATTCCAGCCGATCAGGTAATATAACATCAGGTACAACACCTTTTAATTGTGTAGCGCCGCCATTGATGCGGTAAAATTTCTGCAGCGTTAATTTTAATGCGCCAAGATCTTCAGCATTTTTATTCATCAATAGCGGATTTTCGCTTTCTGGCGTTAAAGGAATAGTGCGCTGCACTGTACCTTTTCCATAAGTAGATGTGCTGCCAATAATAATACCTCTTTTATAATCCTGTATTGCTGCGGCAAATATTTCAGATGCTGATGCACTGAATTCGTCTACCATTACAGTAAGCGGTCCTGTATATAAAATATTTTTATCCCTATCTCTTAAAACTGTTGCTTTTTCATCCCTGCCTTTTACCTGGACTATCGGGCCATCTTCAATAAACAAACCAGCCATTTTTACTACTTCAGATAATGAACCTCCGCCATTTCCTCTTAAGTCGATAATGATACCTTCTACATTTTCTGCTTTTAATTTTTCTACTTCTTTTGCAACATCTTTAGAGCAACTTGATCCATTAACAGGATCTTGAAAATCCTGATAAAACTCCGGCAAATAAATATACCCTACCTTATGGTCGCCGTTTATCACAGCACTTTTTGCAAATGTTTCTTCTAATTTAATTTCATCTCTCAGTAAAGGAACTACTTTAATAGTACCATCTACTTTTTTAAGGGTCAACCTTACTTCACTGCCTTTTTCGGCGCCTCTTATAATTTTAATAACATCATTAATTGCAAAACCGGTAACATCTACAGGTTCAGCTTTACCCTGTCCAATTTTAAGTATTTCATCATCTATAGCCACATTGTTGCTCAATTTTGCAGGCATGCCTGTTATAAGGCTGGCAATTTTTATTTTACCATCATCATCTTTAAGCTGTGCACCTATGCCATAAAATTTACCACTGATGTCTTCGTCAAAAGAACGCTTTGCAACTGGTGGAAAATAATCGGTGTGAGGATCCATACTTAATGTAATAGCATTTACAAAAACACTAAAGTCTTCGTCTACAGTTTCGTGATTCTTTTTGTTTGTAGCAATCCTGTCCATTCTTTTTCTAACATAATCTCTTGCTTCTCTTTCCAGGGCGCTGTCTGCCTTTTGCACAAAATCTTTTTTGCCTTTATTCTTTTCCCTCTCGTCCTGCAGCTCTACAAATTTTGACAGTACGCTATATTTAATTGATTTTCTCCATAATTCTTTACGGTCTGCTTCTGTTTTAGGAAAATCTAATTTATCCCTGTTGAACTGTGCAGATTCATCTTTTGCAAAATCGAATGGTTTAGACAAAAGATCAGTTATTATTGTAAAGGTTTCATTGCGCCTTTTTAGATACACATCATTTATTGCAAAAAAAGATTGCAATTCGCTGCCATGAATTTCGTCATCAATCCTTGTTTCGTATTTTTTAAATGAATCCAGGTCGCTTTGAAGAAACACACTCTTATCATCATCCAAATCGCCAATAAACTTTTTCATTACCACCTGAGAAAAATTGTCGTCGATTTTTTTAGGGCTGTAATGGCCTTCTTCAAGCAAGATGCCTACGTTACGGATTACTTTAGAATACTTTGATTTAGGGTTGTCGTCATGATCGGTTTTTCCCTGGGATTGGAAAGCCACAAATAGGCTTGCTCCGGTAAGCGCCAGTATAACCGGAATGAATTTTTTGCTCATCATAAAGTTTGCAATTTTGTGCATGCTGTAAAAATAACGTAAAACAGGTGTTTTTATTAATAACTAACGCAGTGATAGTGAATAATGTTTTGTTAAAGGCTTTTTTTGGAAAAATAAACGGATAAACGGTTGGCAGAGATGCATTTCTAATCAAATAAAAAGCCCCGCTTTAAAAGCGAGGCCTTTTGGGTAATCGAGGGGGCTCGAACCCCCGACCCTCAGAATCACAATCTGATGCTCTAACCAACTGAGCTACGACTACCATTTTTATTGGACGGCAAAAGTAACAAAAAACTTTTCTCCTTCAAAATTACATTTTGCATAATTTTTTTAAATCGCTTTCTTTGCACCCCAAATTCGTTTACTATGTCATGGACTCATTATATCATTCCCGTTCTTTTATCCGCATTTACCGGTTGGATAACTACATGGGTAGCAATCAAAATGTTGTTCCATCCACGTAAACCCATAAACATTTTTGGATTTAAGCTGCAGGGCATCTTTCCAAAAAACCAACAACTGATAGCCGAAAAGCTAGGCCAGGTGGTAAGTAAAGAATTTTTATCCTTTGCCGAAATTGAAGCAAAAGTTACCAATCCGGAAAATATTGAACTGCTTAAACCCGAAATTGAAAAGCATATTGACACTTTCTTAAGAGAAAAATTAAAAGAGGTTTTTCCAATGCTTTCGATGCTTATTGGAGAAAAAACCATTGGGCAGCTTAAAGAAGCTTTTTTAACCGAACTGGAAAATCTTTTTCCAATTTTGATGAAAAGCTATATGACCAAACTGGAGAAAGACCTTGATCTGGAGAAGATAGTAACCGAAAAAGTAGCCAGTTTTTCATCTGAAAAATTAGAAGATATATTGAACCAGATCACCAAAAAGGAATTTCAGTTTTTAGAAGTTATTGGAGGTGTTTTCGGGCTTTTGATAGGTTTGGTGCAGGTTTTATTGCAGGTTTTAAGCAATTGATAATACAATTACCGTTTTAAGTACGCTGAAATTGAATTTCGGCAAATTGAAATACAATTTCGATGCACTAAATGCAACTCCGCAAGTTATACTACCACTCATCATCTATCAGGTACACAAATAAAATTTTTGGGCGCACCTTTGCGGCTCATTTTTAAATACCGCCAGTTTTAAAGCGTAAAAGCGTCTAAACCAGCATAAAAATTACAATATGAAGTTTTTTAGAATTTGTTTAACTGTTGCTCTTGCTTCTTTTACAACTACCCTTATGGCACAGATGCCGGGTGGACGAGGCCAAATGGGTGGTGCAGCAATGAATGTAGGGCATTTTTATGGTAAGATCGTTGATTCTACCACTAATAAACCAGTTGAAGCCGCTTCGGTACAATTGATCCAAAATAAATTAGATACCGTAACCCACAAAAGAAAAGATGTGGTTGTGGGCGGTATGCTTACCACAAAAAAAGGTGAGTTTAGTATAGAAAATTTGCCCGTAATGGCGCAATACAGGTTAAAAATAACCGCAATCGGTTTTAAAGCCATCGAACGCAAAGTAGCTTTTACTTTAAATATGGCAGGAGCTAAAACAGGTGATATGAGCGGCATGTTGAATGGCGTTGATAAGGACCTGGGAAATATTAAACTAGAAGTAGATGCCCTACAGTTGCAGGGTGTAACTGTAGTGTCAAGTGGCGCTCCTTTACTCACAATGAGTATTGACCGCAAAGTTTTTAATGTGGAAAAAAATCTTGCCAGTGTCGGTGGTACTGCAGTTGATGTAATGAAAAATGTACCTGGATTAAACGTAGATATTGATGGAAACGTAACCATGCGTAATGCAGCTCCGCAAATATTTGTAGATGGAAGACCAACCACAATGACATTAGACCAAATACCTGCCGATGCCATTGCAACAGTAGAATTGATTACCAATCCAAGTGCAAAATATGACGCCAGCGGTGGGGGTGCAGGTATATTAAATGTAGTATTAAAGAAAAACCGCAAAGCTGGTTATAATGGTAATGTGAGAGCAAGCATCGACAGCCGCGGCAGGCCAGGCGGTGGTGGCGATATCAATATCAAACAAGGCAAAGTAAACATGTTTGCATCTGCCATGCTGGGTATGCGTAAATCAAAAAGTGATGTAACTACCGAGCGTACAGATTATTTTAATAACAGTATAGCACATTCATTGCAAATGAATAACCCAATTAATAAAGGCTTTTTCAGCTTTGGCAGGTTGGGTATGGATTATTTAATGAACAACAGAAATACATTTACCATTGGAGGTAATATTGTAAGGGGCCAGTTTAAAACTATTGATTTTTTAAACAGCAATAACGATACTACTTTTAGCTCATCTGCAATACATGATTTAACTACCCGTAGCTCAAACAGCATTGGTAATTTCAGGAACTATGGTAGTACTTTCAGCTATAAACATAACTATGCAAAAGCTGGTAAAGAATTAACAGCAGATGTAAATTACAATTACAGTAAAAATGATAATGAATCTGACAATAGCCAGATGCAATACACAACTGCCAATACTTTAAAAGGGCTTAACCTTATACAAAATACTTCTGGTGGCGGCACAACAAAATTCTTAACTGTACAAAGCGATTATTCGAACCCGATAACGGATAAGATGAAAGTAGAAGCTGGTGTAAGAGCAGCTTTCAGGGATTATACCAGTAACAATTTGATCACAAATGTTTATAAAGATTATACTGGTCAAACTTTTTACGGTAGCAATACCCTTACAAATTACAAGTTTACCGATGCAGTGTATGCAGCTTACACTACTTTTTCACAACAATTAAATAAGTTTACTTATCAATTGGGATTAAGATTGGAAAGCAGTAAATACGATGGTAACCTGCTTACAAAAAATCAAAAATTCAGCAACAGTTATCCGTTTAGCTTATTCCCAAGTGCTTTCTTCACTTATAAATTAACCGATAAAGAAGATATGCAGTTGAATTTTTCAAGAAAGATAAACAGGCCTAACTTTTTTCAACTGATTCCTTTTATCGATGTATCTGATCCATTAAATATTACAAAAGGTAATCCTAACCTGGTGCCAGAGTTTACTAATCTTGCTGAAATATCTTATCAAAATCAATTTAGCAATAAACATTCATTGCTATCAACAGTTTATTTCCGTAATACAACCGACCTGATTACCCGCTATCAATATCGTGATGTAAATCCAAATCCTGCCATTGCAGATAGCGCTACTTTTAATACTTATGCCAATGCCAACAGTAGTTTTACTTATGGCCTGGAAATTACAATTAGGGATAAATTCATAAGCTGGTGGGATCTTTCAACCAACTTCAACTTATATCAAACCGACCTTAAAGCTGGTAATATTCCCGGCAGCGCTAACCAATCCCAATTAAGCTGGTTTGGAAAAATCAACAATAGCTTTAAACTGCCTAAAAATTATTCTATACAATTAAGTGGCGACTACCAGGCCAAAACATTGGTGCCAGCAAGCAGCAGTGGTGGCCGTATGGGTGGCGGTGGTTTTGGTGGAGGCGGTATGGGCTTTGGCCAGGGTTCTCCAGGTGCTCAAGGTTATATAAAACCTTCTTATGGTGTTGATATTGCCATTAAGAAAGATTTTATGAAGAATAATGCGGCTTCTTTAACCTTGCAGGTAAGCGATATATTAAGAACAAGGGTAAGTGCTACACATGCAGAAAGTGCTTTCTTATTGTATGATACCCAACGCCGCAGAGATCCGCAAATGGTTAGATTAAACTTTAACTGGCGCTTTGGTAAATTGGATGTGTCGTTATTGAAGAGAAAAAATATGAGAGGAGAATCGGATAGCATGCAGAATGCACAACAGGGAATGGGGAATTAAAGGCGTGAATCGTGAGAGGTAAATGGTGATTTTTTTTGCCTGTTGACAAATTGCTTATTGTTAAATTGCCTATTGTCAAATTGTCTATTGTAATTTGATCGTCAAAATAAAATGGAGCCTCCAGCAATTGGAGGCTCTTTTTATGCCGCATATTGAATAAATTTGCGGAAATATGCCTTTGCCGAATACAATTTCTGTTATTACAATATGTTTCAACAATTTGCCGGATGTAATCAGCACCTGCCAATCGGTGGATATGCAGGTACAAAAACCGTTTGAACATATTATAATTGATGGCTCGACTAATTCTGAGATAAAAGATTACCTTAATAATAATCCGCAGCCAGCTTACCGCCACTGGATTTGTGAACCGGATAAAGGCATTTACGATGGCTTAAATAAAGGTATTAAACATGCGGGGGGCATTATTGTAGTTGCCCTAAATTCCGGTGATACTTTTTATGATGGACACGCTATTTCATTAGCCACAGAAGCATTTAATGCAGATGAAACATTGCAATGGCTGCACAGCAAATACAAATTACTTAGGGGTAATCAATGGGTTATCATTGGCAAGCCATTTGAAAAAAATAAATTGTATAGGGGCATGAGAAGCATTTGCCATCAAACCATGTTTGTAAAAAAGGAATTGCATTACAAATATTCCTTTTACAGCCTTAATTTAAAAATTGCAGCTGATTATGATTTTTTGTGCCGCATAGCCGATGAAAAGTTTGCTTTTTTACAAACACCGACTATAAATTTTGCACCATCCGGTATTAGCAGCACCAATTATTTTTTATCTCTTACCGAAATAAAGACTGTGTATGAAAGGCATTTTGGCAAAAGTTTATTATTGAACTTTTGGCAAATGAGGCTGAAATTTTTATTCCGTTTACTGCACTCACCCATTGGTGATTTTTTGTATAAAATTAAAACCCTTTTAAAGCTTGAAAATATGTAGTTTGCAATTTTAAATTATCACTATTTTTCTAAATATTTTTCTAAAATAACTTTTACACTAATACTGATTAAACGCTGTTATAATGAATAAAACTGATAAAATTTATATTGCCGGGCACCGTGGAATGGTGGGTAGCTCCATCATTAGAAAATTGAATGCAGAGGGCTACAATAAAATTATCACAAAAACATCTGCCGAACTTGACTTGCGTAACCAGCAGGCAGTAAATGATTTTTTTGCAGCTGAAAAACCTGATTATGTTTTTTTAGCCGCAGCAAAAGTGGGTGGTATAATGGCTAACAATACTTACCGTGCCGAGTTTATTTATGACAACCTGATGATTGAATCTAATGTTATTCATGCCGCATACGTGAATAAGGTAACTAAATTATTATCGCTGGGTTCATCTTGCATTTATCCAAAATTTGCGCCACAACCACTTAAAGAAGAATCTTTACTAACAGGTTTTCTTGAATCTACCAATGAACCTTATGCCATTGCAAAAATTGCAGGCATTAAACTTTGCGAAGCATACCGTGATCAATATGGTTGCAATTTTATTTCTGCTATGCCAACTAATTTGTATGGGCCAAACGATAATTTTGATTTGCAAACTTCACATGTAATGCCTGCATTCATCCGCAAATTTCATGAAGCAAAAATTGCTAACAGCCCATCTGTAACTTTATGGGGTTCCGGCACGCCAAGGCGTGAATTTTTATACGTAGATGATCTTGCAAATGCCTGCTATTATTTAATGATGAACTACGATGAGAAACTTTTTGTAAACATTGGCAGTGGTGTTGATAAAAGCATTGCAGAATTAGCCAATCTTGTAAAAAATATAATAGGCTACAAGGGTGAAATATTTTGGGATACCACCAAGCCTGATGGCACACCAAGAAAACTTATGGATACATCTCTTATAAATAAATTTGGATGGAAGCATACCATTGAATTACCAGAAGGGATTCAAATGGCTTACAATGCTTTTCTTAATACAATCAACCCAAAATAAATAAATTATCTTTAGCGTTTAAAATTCATACAATGAAGTCAACCTGGTTTAAAAAAGCAATGCCTCACCTTATTGCAATTGGCATTTTTTTATTGGTATCAATTATTTTTTGCAAGCCTGCATTGGATAGCAGTCTCACCATGCAGCAAGGCGATATGAGCCATTTTCAAGGCATGAGCCATCAATTGCTGGAAAGACAAAAAGAAAAAGGTGAAAGCGCATTGTGGATGACTAATATGTTTGCCGGCATGCCCAGCTACCAGGTTACTTATCCATCCCCCTGGACACCCGTAGGAGATTTGAATAATATCTTTTGCCTCTTTTTACCAAAGCCAATCAATTTTTTCTTTTTGATGTGTGCCAGTATGTACCTTTTATTGATTGTTTTAAAATTGCGGCCATGGACTGCCATTATTGGAGCATTGGCATTTGCTTTTTGCAGCTTTACGCCTATTGCTACAGTTGCAGGGCACGATACTCAAATGCTTACGCTGGCCTATGTGCCCGCAACCTTAGCAGGAATGGTTTTGTTATACGACAAAAAATATTTGTGGGGTTTTACGATTACTGCATTATTTACCATGCTGCAGTTAGGCATGAAACACCAGCAGATAAATTATTACTTTTTTATTATAGCCGCAATAATGACGGCATCCTACATTATAAACTGGGTTAAACAAAAACAATTGGCACATGCAGGTAAGGCTTTGGGGTTATTGGTTGTTGCTGCTGCAATTGGCCTGGGTGTTAATATGCTAAACTTATGGGTGAACGCTGATTATACCAAGAGCAGCAAACGAGGTGGTATGTTGGTAATGGATAAAAATGATGCATCCAAAAATAAAGGTAAAGACTCCCGAACAGACGGCTTGCAGATAGATTACGCCTTTCAATGGAGTTACGGCAAAATGGAAAGTTTTAGCCTGATGTTTCCTGGTATAACAGGGTACGGTACCCATGTTGAAGATCATGATGGAGAGCGAGTTCTATTCCCTGAATTGAATGAAAATTCAAACGTTTATAAAGTAGTAGATGAAAAAATAAATGTTCCTCAACCTCGTGTTGATGCAGGAAAATTTGCTTCAAGTTTATCGCAAGATATTTATTGGGGAGATCAGCCGTTTACTGGAGGCCCAATTTATTTAGGCGCAGTAATTTGTTTCCTGGGCATTTTAGGAATGTTTTTATTAGATAATAAACACAAGTGGTGGATTTTAACCTGTACCTTCCTCGCATTATTGATGGCCATGGGAAAACATTTACCGGGCTTTAATGGTTTTTTATTCGAACACTTGCCATTATATAATAAATTTCGTGTGCCAACAATGACTTTGGTAATTCCCCAAATAGTAGTTCCTATATTGGCAGCACTTACTTTGGATCATATTGTAACACATCAGTTAGAAGCAGAAACCTGGAAAAAATTTAAACTGGGCGCCATTGCTACAGCAGCAATTTTTGTAATTGTTACAGGGTTTTATTTCACCAGTGATTTTAGTGCGGAAAATAAAGGCCGAACAAAAGCAATAACCGAAATGTTGGAAAGCAAAAGCCAACAGGAAATGCAAGCTAAATATACCGCCATAAACGGAGATAAGAATTTGCAACCTTTGGTAGATAATGGTGTGTTTGAGCAGCAGGTTTTCCAAAATGGTATAGATCCGGCAATTGCAAAAAGTATCATATCTGCTCTAAGAAAAGACAGAGGAACTTTTTTAGGAAAAGATATTGCAGGTTCATTGTCGTATGTACTAATTGCAGCAGTTTTTATTGTACTCTATTTAAAAAAGAAAATAAATTCGGCTGTATTAATTGCCGGTGTAACGCTTACCGCATTTATTGAACTATTTGTTTTTGATATGAAATTTTTGAACGCTAATAGTTTTACCGCCAAGGCTGATGTTGAAAGTTCACAATTTCCAATGTCGAAGGCTGATCAGCAGATACTACAAGATAAAGACCCCAATTACAGGGTATTGGATTTAAGTAAGGGAGATCCTTACCAGCAATCAAATACATCTTATTACCACAAAAGCCTTGGTGGTTACTCTCCTGCCAAGCTGGGTATTTACGACGATTTGATTACTTACCAATTATCGGGTACGCCTAACAGCGGTGTAATAAATATGCTTAACGCAAAATACATTATTCAACCTGGGCAAAAACAAGGCGAAGAGCCTGTGGCAGTACAAAACCCTGGTGCATTAGGCAATTGCTGGTTTGTAAAGGCTGTTAGTTATGTTGATGGGCCTGTTGCAGAAATGAATGCCTTGAATGAATTCAATCCTAAGGACACCGCCATTGTTGATAAATCATATCAATCTAAAATTAGCAGCTTTACTGCGCCTGACAGTACAGCAACCATTAAGCAAACTGCTTTTGATAATGATGATGTAAAATATGAAAGCAATACTACCAGCCCGCAACTTGCGGTATTCAGTGAAATATTTTATAAAGACTGGAATGCTTATATAGATGGTAAAAAGACTGACATCATTAAAACAGATTACGTTTTAAGGGCTTTAATGGTGCCTGCAGGCAAACACACTATTGAATTTAAATTGGAGCCATCTGCATATATCAATGGCGTAAAAATTTCTAAGTTTTTCAGTTGGGTGATGATATTGGTTTTATTGGGTACCATCGGCTGGCAGATAAAAAAATCATTGGGAAACAAGCCTGAAAAAACTGATGGGTAATTCACCAGAAATAAAGGTTTTAGCCTTGATGCCATATAAGTTTTTGCCCGCTAAATTAGGCGGGCAAAAACATTTTGCATTATTTTTTAAGTTTTTTTCTTCTCTTATTCCTTCCACGTGCATTAGTGTCAAGGATAATGATATTTCGTTGGTAAAGGAATATGAAGTATTGAATATTTTGCAGAATGGAAAAATGCGCTATGCAAATCCATTCTATTTTTTTACGTTCCGAAAAATCATTAAGCAAAAAAAAATAACCCACCTTATGATAGAACACCCTTATTTTGGATGGTTGGGTATTTTATTAAAGGTTTTCTGCAAAGTAAAATTAATTATCCGCTCGCAGAATATTGAAGCGGAAAGATTTAAAAGCATTGGTAAATGGTGGTGGGGAATTCTTTGGAATTACGAAAAAACAACACATCGCTTTGCAGATTATAATTTTTTTATTCAGCAGGATGATGAAAATTATGGTATTACAAAATATAAACTGGCACCAGAAAAATGTTTCATCATTACTTATGGCTTTGAATTAACAGGGCCGCCGTCAAATGAAGAAAGAATTGCTGCAAAACAATTGTTGCAATCTACTTACCGTATTTCAAAAGAAGAGAAGATACTTTTGTTCAACGGCTCTTTAAATTATACGCCTAATATTAACGCTTTAGAAAATATTCTAAACAATATTAACCCATTGTTATTGGACAAAGAAAATTTTAAGTATAAAATAATTATTTGCGGCAGCAACTTAGCGGCATCTTACAATGAACTAAAAGATTATGCCGATAAAAATATTATTTATGCTGGTTTTGTGGATGATATCACTCTTTTATACAAAGGTGCTGATATGCTGATAAACCCTGTGATGGATGGCGGTGGCATAAAAACAAAACTGGTGGAAGCATTGGGATATAATATGAATGTAGTAACTACCACAAGTGGCGCTATCGGTGTTCCATTAAGCATTACGGGAGAAAAAATGAATATTACCGATGACGATAATTGGAATAACTTTGCAGAGTTGATTATAGCAAGCAATACCACTGCAACTATTCCACAAGCATATTTCGATCATTTTTATTGGGGAAAAATTGCAGAAAAAGCAGCCCGCATTTTGCAAAATAAATAAAGTAAAAACAATGAAAATATTAATCACGGGTATTACTGGCTTTGTAAGTGCTCACTTTTTAGATTATCTAAATATTGTTGAGCCAGGCTCGGAAGTGCTGGGTATTGCCCGTGATATGGATGAGTTTGATAAAAGCCGTTACCCTGATTTAAAGATCACTATAAAATTAATTGACTTACTAAATAAAGATGCTGTTGGAATAATTCTAAGTGATTTTGAACCGGAATATGTTTTACACCTTGCTTCAGTTAGTAGTGTAGCATTAAGCTGGAAAACGCCGCTGGAAAGTTTTGTAAACAACACCAACATCTTTTTAAATCTAGTAGAAGAAGTAAGAGCCTATAAAATCAATTGCCGCATTTTATCTATTGGTTCGTCAGAAGAATATGGAGAAGTTACCGAAGACCAGTTACCACTAACCGAAACGCATCAGCTAAAACCAGTTAGCCCTTATGCAGTTGCAAGGGTATCGCAGGAAATGTTATCTTCTATTTATGCAGAAGGATTTAATTTACAAATCATCATCACCCGATCTTTCAATCATATTGGCCCTGGCCAAATAGACAAGTTTGTTATTTCTTCATTTGCAAAACAATTGGTGGAACTGGCAAGAAACCCTTCCAGAGAAAGAAAGATCGTTACCGGCGACTTATCAATAACCCGTGATTTTTTAGATGTACGTGATGTTGCAAAAGCTTATTACATTTTATTAAAGCAAGGTAAAGCTAATACAGTTTACAATATTTGTTCGGGCAAAGGCACAGTACTTAAAGATGTTGTTACTAAAATGAGCCACTTGCTCAACATCAATATTGAAACTGAAGTAAACCCCCAATTGGTACGCCCTAACGAGAATAGAAAAATCATCGGCTCTTATCAAAAAATGAAAATTGATTTTGGCTGGGAGCCTGCGATATCGTTGGAACAAAGTTTGAAGGATATTATTGGGTATTGGGAGAAAAAGTAACATATGCTTATAAAATAAGAGGGATTGCATGCAATCCCTCTTATTTTATAAAAAATTTATTAAATCGATTTTACTTTGACATTGTAAAAGTTCCAAAGTCCGAAGGTGTTGTTAGATTTTTAAAACTACCGCTAATAGTTGGGCCATTAATTTTCCCTTGTAATAAATAATAACTGCTATTACCGGCATAATAAACGGAGATAAAAACACTATCGCAAGTATTACGATAGCCGCCAAAAGTCGTAGGCGAACCTCCAAGTGTTACACTTCCAACTGCCAAATTATTGTCCTTTAAATTGTATACGATAGGTGAAGCACTACCGACTGATGGCGTAGATGAACCAGAATAAGCCCCTCGTACATCACACGTTGTTGTAGAGGTTGTAGTAGTATCCTTCTTACAACTGCCCAGTTGTAGGCAAAAAACTAAAAGAGTTAAAACTGTCACAATACTAAAAAAGGAGAATTGTTTCATAATGTTATTTAAGGGTTAAAAATATACCAAGGTGGCCGGAAATTATTAATCCTACAAGATAAGCATATTTTATAATCTGTCTAAGGGAATACATTAAAAATGTATTAAAATTCATAATTCAAAATATTACGCCTATACACTCAAAGTAGCTATTTATAAATCGGTTTTGAGTAAAGTCGCTTAAATAGCAGAAATAATTTTCGTGTAATCAAATTGGAGTCAATATATTTTGCTATCCTTATGGTTGTGTCATCCATTGGTCTATATTTATTACCAGGCACTAATTCATCAGCATATGTCCTCCATTTTTTTATAACCAATTCAACTGTAACGCCGTTGCGTAAGTGTTGCGGTGTACGTAGCAAACGATGCGATAAATATTTGCAGTAATGATGAATAAAAGTGATGCCATTTTCATCGATGATTTCTGCAATTTCTTTATCTTCTTTTTTAAGCTGTACAAAAAAAGAAATTACTCTTCCAAATGCAAGTTGCAATTTTATATCAGAAGTAGTGGTCGTGGTACTTTGATGAAGGCGAAAAGAAAAACATTCTTTAGGTGAAGTAGCTTTATAGCTTATTTTGGTAAGCCGATACCACAATTCCATATCTGCAAATATCAAATTAGGATATGCTGGCATTCCCCCCAAAGCATCATAATCTTTTGATCGCATCATAAATCCCGTACCCATTACATCAAAAGCATTGGTAAGGCAGCTCTTTAAAAACGCTGGCGCTGTTTCCTTTTCAGGCATCGGCTTGCATTTTCTTAGCACATTTCCTTTACTGTCTATATAAGTAAAATGGGTTTGATAAAGTCCAGCATCTGGATATTGTAAAACGAGATCGTCAATTACCTGTAAATAGTTTGGTGCTAAAATATCATCGTGACCAATGAGCGTAATATATTCATTCTTGGTCACATCTTTTATCCTACCCCAGTTTTCTTCAATCGTTAATGATTTTTCAGAAGGGATTATTTTTATCTTTTCATTTTGCAAAGAACTTATCCATTCTCTTGTTCCATCGGTGCTGTAATTATCAAGCACTACTAAATTAAAATTATCAAGTGTTTGTGAAAGAATGCTATTGATGCATTCTTTCACGTATTCGCCGCCGTTACGAACAGGAAGTATGATGGAATATTTTTCAGGCTTCATTTATTTGAGATTAACTGCTTTATCTTAAGCAAGAAGAAAAACAATTTTTTAAAATAAACCTTTAAATAGAATTTATATTTCCATTTATGAATATTCTTATTAGAAAAAGCTAAACGAAATGCTTTAAAGAATTCTGCTTTTAGTCTTTTATCTTTTCTAACAATATAAAAAAGCATCATACTGTATTCTACCCAACCTCTACCTGCAAAATTCCATATTTTTTTTTCAATTGAACCCCAATTGGGATTATTGTACAATATATTTCTTAGATAATTATAGAATAATACGGGAGTGTTGATGTACTTTTCTTTTAATTTCAAAAAATTGTAACCAAAATTCTCTCCGTGAACAACTTGGCCGCCTAATGCTTTATTGATAAAAAATAAGCCTTCAAATGAGCAAGCCGCAATAATGTATGCATGGTCTGTTAACAGCTCGCTTCCATAATCAGGCATCCCTTTTATTTCAATAACAATCTCCCGCTTTATAATCGCACAACTCCAAAGCAGATAAGTTGTTGAAAATAACCCATCCAAATAAGCTCCTGCAATTTCATCTTTATTCATTTTGATAAATGAATTCTCTGGAATTGTTTTTAAGAGCAAGCTATTAACGCCTTCGCTTCTTTTTACGGTATCAGCAGCGTAGGTATTTTCAACTATCAAATCTCCGCACCCTGCATAAACCCCGTAGCCGGGATAGCTATTTTTTAATTCAATCAATGTTTTCAACATTTCAGGATAAACGGGATCATCGTCAGTAATCATCACAATATATTCTCCTGATGAACGCGCAATACTTTTGTTGAAACTTTTTACCATACCTAAATTTTCGGCATTGGTAAAATATTTAATTCTTGTATCCCCTATTTCTTCGGCTATATTTTTTGCTGATGCATCAGTGTCGTTGTCGGATATAATTATTTCGAAATTCTCGTATTGCTGAAGTAAAATTTTCTTTAATTGCGCTCTTAAAATATCCGGCCTTTTGTATGTACTCATACAAAAACTTACTAATGGAGAATTATTCATTTTACTTGATTCTTTTTAAATAGCCATCAGGAGCAACACTTATTAAAAGCTTATTATCAATGCTTTTATTTATTTCAAAATCATCATTTGATTTTAAAAATTCCCAAACTGCTGTTTTTGGATTATCTCCTATTCCCCACGGACGTTGCTGGTTAAAGTAACCTTCCGGAAGATCTTCCACAATAGTGTCAAATACCACCGCATAAGAACCTACACTAACTAAAGGGGCATATAATTGCAGTTCTCTTAACACATGTTCATGCGTATGGTTAGAATCAAGTACAACCAAAATTGTTTTATTTTTTTCTGCTATCTTCTTTACCTCTTGATAAGTTGAATCTGCAATTGAAGAACCTTCTATCATTGAAATCCTTTTAAACATAGGATGTTTTTCAATTTCCTCTTTGTTATGTTTTCTAATGTCAATATCAATACCCAGCACTTGCCCCTTACCTATCAATTCCAATATAGATGCGTAATATATTAATGAACCGCCATGAGCAATTCCTGTTTCAATAATTAGATCAGGTTTAATATCCCAAATAATTTCCTGCATAGCAATAATATCTTGAGGATATTGAATTATCGGCCTTCCCATCCAGGTAAAATTATAAGAATATTGAGAACTGTTGGATGCATTATTAAACTCTCTTGCAGCCGCTTTCAAGCTTTCGTTATTAGCATAATTATTTATCCTGTTTTCTTTTTCAGCATTAAATTCATGAATAGGATCTGTCATCTTATGTGTTTTTTAGTTTTTTATATTTTTCAATTTACTATCATCCCCCCAAAAACTCATCGGTTCATAATCGGCGTAAGGATAAAAACCAAGGTTTAAGGTGATGTTCTTATTTTTATCCTTCAAATAATTTTGCACAAAATCTTTTACTTCAATTCCCTTACCGCTGCAGCAATTAATTATACCGGTAACATGCTGTTGTAATGCAATGGCAACAATATTAGCGGCTACTTCTTCTACCGGCAAATAATCCCTTACTTGCTCTCCCCCGCTCATATTAAAAACTGTATCGCCATTTTCAAGTGCCCTATCTAATTGCGAAAGTAAGGAATTTGGATTTTGCCCTGCGCCATACATATAAAATAACCTTACCCATTTTAGCAAGAAGTTATTTTGTTCCAGCAATTGCTGTAATTGTTTACGCAAATCATCTTTTGCAATAGCATAAGTATTGGCAGGTTTTGTTTCCATTGTTTCTGTAAGGCAGCCTTCCTGCATACCATATTCAAAGCAAGTGCCTGTTATTGTAATGTCTTTCTGCCCATTTTCAACAAGATTTTTCATAAAGGCAAAATGCCTGGGCAAATTTTCTTCGGTATGAAATGCCGCCTTATAATTGGGCAATCCTTCCCATGCCAAATGAATAACAGCATCAGGATTATTGAAATATTGTTGGTAATTGACAGTATTATCAAATTCCTTCAGGTTGAAAGAAATGTACTGAACTTTATCAAACCAGCTTTTTTCTTTTGCAGCTGACTGGTTTGAAGACGTAGCGATAACTGCACAATCATGTTTTAATAATTCTGCTATAACATAATTGCCTATAAAACCTGTTGCACCGGTTACCAATACTTTTTTCATCAACCTAAATAATTTGCAATGAAGGAATTGGTATCACAAATTTCCCACCCCAATCGCTGATATAAGAAAGCTGTTTTGTTATTTCATCTTTTAAATTCCAGGGAAGTATGATTACAAAATCTGGCTTTGCATTTTTTAAATATTCTTCATTTACAACCGGTATATGACTGGCAGGTAAAAATTTATTTTGTTTATGCGGATTGGCATCAACAACAAAATCGATAAGGTCATTCTTAATACCACAATAATTCAATAAGGTGTTGCCTTTTGCAGCAGCACCATAAGCCCCTACCCTTTTTCCTGCTCTTTTTTGATTGATTAAAAATTCTGTCAAATCTAATTTTACTTTCAATGCTTTTTGTTGAAAGTTATCATAATAAGTAAGGCTATGCAAACCTTTATCAATTTCCCTTTTCAAGATAGCCGCTACATTTTCGCCAATAGGTTTTGATGTGTCTTCTGCATGTTTTGCATAGATGCGTAAAGAGCCGCCATGCGTTGGCAATTCTTCTACATCAAACATTTCTAAACCTACCGATTCAAAAATTTGTTTTACGGTATAAAAAGACAAATAAGAAAAATGTTCGTGATAAATTGTATCAAATTGGTTATTATCTACCAATTGCATCAGGTGTGGAAATTCCATAGTAATTACACCTTCGTTAGCCAGTATAATTTTCATACCGCCAACAAAATCAACAATATCCGGCACATGCGCCAACACGTTATTGCCTAATAATAAATCAGCTTTTACATCCCAATGATTGCGTAAACGATCGGCCAATTCTACGCCAAAAAATTCTATGATTGTTTTAATGCCTTTTCCTATAGCTACTTCTGCAGTATTTGCTGTTGGCTCAATTCCCATTACCTTAATGCCTTTCTTTAAAAAGTATTGCAGTAAATAACCATCATTGCTTGCTATTTCAATCACCTGCGATTCTTCATTATATCCAAAACGCTCAGTCATTTTATCGGCATAGTTGCTGGCGTGTTGTAACCAGCTCGTACTGTATGAAGAAAAGTACATATAGTTGCTATCGAAAATCGCATCAGATTTTTTATATTCATCTACCTGCACCAAAAAACATTTATGACAGGTGTATACTTTTAAGGGATAAAAATTTTCCGGTTCATTTAATTGTTCTTCCGTTAAAAAAGAATTGGACGCAGGAGAATTTATCAAATCGATAAATACGTGTTCCAGTTCCGTCTTACAAAATCTACATTGCATAATTATATTTTTTAAACGTCAATCTTTATAACCCTTTAAAATTTTCGTCCAGCAAAGGATGCATATCATCTCTTTCTGAAATGCTGGTTAAAGTTAAAGGCCAATTAATATTTATTTTGGGGTCATTAAATTTAATTCCGCCTTCTGCACCTGGCGTATAAAATTGTGAATGAAGATAAATCAATTCGCAATCGTTGGTTAAGGCTTGAAAGCCATGTGCAAAACCTTCAGGAATGTAAAGCATCTTTTTATTTTCTGCCGATAACTCTGTTCCAAACCATTGTAAAAAAGTAGTGGATTCTTTTCTCAAATCAATAATCACATCGTAAACAGCACCTGCAATACAACGCACCATTTTAATTTCGCTGAATGGTGGCAGTTGATAATGCATGCCGCGAATTGACCCTTTTTGTTTAGTAAAAGAATGATTGATCTGCACCCATTCGCCGGTATGGCCTATTGCAGCAAATTCATTTTTACAAAAGGTTCGGGCAAACCAACCACGATCATCGGTAAAGGTTTTTAAATCGATTACGTAACTTCCTTTCAATACTGTTCCGGTAAAGATCATTGTTTCTGGTAGTTTTTAATTTGTTGTAAGGTAAACTTAAAAACATCCTGTTGTTTATACCAATTGATTGTCCACGCTATTGCCGTATTGCTATTTAATTTGGGCCGCCAATGCAATTTTTGTTCTGCTTTTGAAATATCCAATTGCAGCAACCCTGCTTCGTGTGGTTGGCTGGCATCGGATTTGTCAGCCCATGTTCCGCTACCCCAGCAATCAATAGCAGTTTGTACCAAATCTTTTACAGGCAAATGATCATCGGGTAATGGGCCAAAATTATAAGCGCCAGAAAATTTTACTGCATCAATATCCAATAACATTCCTGCTAACAAGTAACCTCCCAAAGGTTCCAAAACATGTTGCCATGGCCTTACGGCAGATGGGTTTCTTACATCAATAGGTTTATTATTTTCCAGAGCTCTAATAATGTCCGGAATAATCCTGTCAGCGCTTCTATCGCCACCGCCAATTACATTACCTGCCCTTGCACTGATGATGGCTTTTTGATGAACGTTGTAATTTTTAATATTGAAAAAAGAATTTCTAAAAGAGCTGATAACAATTTCTGTAGCAGCTTTGCTGGCGCTATAAGGATCGTAACCGCCTAATACATCATCTTCTTTATAATGATAATTTATTTCCTTATTCTCATACACTTTATCAGTTGTAATTACAACTACTGTGCATTTACCTGGTAATTTATTTACTGCTTCCAACACATTAGCTGTACCAATTGCATTTACCTCAAAAGTTTCGGATGGAATTTGATAACTGCGTCTTACCAACGCCTGTGCAGCCAAATGAAAAACAAAATCAGGCTGAAAACTCTCCAACTCTGTTTGCAATTTTTCTTTATCTCTTATATCGGCATAAACATTTTCAAATTCAACCTTTCCTGATATAGTTTTGAAAAACGAATTCGATTCTTCTGGCGGCAACGAATAGCCTTTTATTTTTGCACCCATTAAATGAAGCCAGGTTATAAACCAAGTGCCTTTAAAACCGGTATGACCGGTTACAAAAACTTTTTTATCCTTATAATATGATTCTATAGATTGCTTTACCACACTTTCCATTTTGCCTGTTTATTTTTCCACATTTCTTCTAATTCTATTTTATCCCTCAGCGCATCCATGCACTTCCAAAAGCCGCCATGCTTAAACGCTACCAGTTCTTTATCATTGGTCAATTTCTCTAATGGTTCATCTTCCCACATCATATCGTTCATGTCGCCTTCAAGATAATCGAACACTTCCGGCTTTAAAACAAAAAATCCGCCATTTATCCATTTGGCATCATCCTTAGCCTTTTCTCTAAATGATAATACATCGCCTGAAGCATCCAAATCCATGCCTCCAAAACGGGCATCCATTTGTATAGCTGTTACTGTGGCAATCTTATCATGCTTTTTATGAAAATCAAACAAATCTTTTAAGTTGACACTGCAAACGCCATCACCGTAAGTAAGCATAAAATCCTCGTTGCCTATATATTTTTTCACCTGTTGTAAACGGCCAGCAGTTTTCGTATTTAGCCCAGTTTCTACTAATGTTACGTTAAATGGTTCCGAATTGGTACCATGAATTTGGGTGGTGTTATTTTTAAGGTCGATGGTAATATCAGAATTGTGTAAGAAATAATTCATGAAATATTCCTTTATAACATATCCTTTATAACCAAGGCAAACTATAAATTCATTAAAACCATAGTGGCTGTATATTTTCATAATATGCCATAAAATGGGTTTCCCGCCTACTTCCACCATGGGTTTTGGCCTTGTATCAGTTTCTTCGCTTATCCTTGTTCCAAGCCCTCCGGCAAATATTACTACCTTCATTGTTTTGGTATTAAAAAGTATTCCTAAATTGAATATCAATAATTTCGCAAAAATAATCTTTTTATAGACACATAAGCTTTCAAAATTAATGTCGCAAATACGTAAAAATAGTTTAAAGTCTTCCGCTTGGATTTATATAGGATTTCTTATTGGAGCAGTAAATACTTATTTCTTTACCCATAAGGCCTGGTTCTCTACCGATCAATTTGGTTTAACCCGTGTAATGCTTGAAGTGGGGTTATTATTTTATTCTTTTTCAACCCTGGGCGCTACATCTTTCCTGTACAAATTTTTTCCTTATTACGCAGATAATTTATCCCCTAAAAAGAATGATATATTAAGTGTTGCTCTTGTGGTATGCTGTATTGGTTTTGCAATAACTGCAACTTGTGCATGGCTTTTTGAACCTGTCATCATAAGAAAATTTAGCACCAATTCAATATTATTAGTACAATATTTTTATTGGACATTGCCCATGGCATTTTTGATATTGATATACCAAGTTCTTGAAGCGTATTCCTACGGCTTTCATAAAGGTGTTTTTACAGGAGTTTTAAGGGAGACCGTTTTAAGGATATATACCTCGGTTATTATAATATTGAAAATATTCGACCTCATCAGTTTCAAAACTTTTGTTCAGTTATTCTCATTTCAGTACGGTATTATCATTATAATACTGCTCTTCAATCTATATCTTCAAAATCAATTGTGGCTCAGCTTCAATATTTCCCTTGTAACAAAAAAATTCAGAAAAAAAATATTTGCGATAATGTCGCTTACCTTAATTGTTATTGTAGTTGGCGTATTAAGGCAAACGATTGACGGCTTGGTGCTGGCCTCCATGAACAGTTTGGGAAAAGCGGCCATTTTTGGACTGGCTGCTTATATGGTTTCCTTGTTACAAGTGCCTCTAAGAAGTATTTTGGCGATTACTACGCCGGTGCTTTCAAGAGCATGGAAAGATAAAAACCTGAAAGAGATTGACCGAATTTACAAACGCTCTTCCATAAACCTGCTTTGCTTTTCGCTGTTTGCTTTTTTTGCCATCTGGCTCAATTTTACGCAAGGCATTACGTTTTTTGGTGTAAACCCAGAATACCTGGAAGGCAGGTGGGTATTTTTTTTATTGGGCATGGTAACTATAATTGAAATGGGCACCGGAGTAAATTCCTTGATCATCGGCACCAGTACTTACTGGAGATTTGAATTATGGACCAGCATTTTACTCACCGCATTGATCATCCCTTTAAGTTATGTGCTTACGGTAAGACATGGTGTTATGGGGCCTGCAATTGCAAACGTTATTTCATTCAGTATTTACAACACCATACGATATGTTTTTCTCTGGAAAAAATTTCAGATGCAACCTTTCTCTTCTAAAACAATAGAAGCAATTGCAATAGCCGCTGGCGCTTATTTTATTTGTTATTTCTTATTCGATAATATGACAGGGCTTGCTGGGCTTATTATAAGAACAACTTTATTTGTAGCAATATTTATGATAGCTACATACTACCGCAACATAACTCCGGATATGAAGCCCATAATAGAAAATGTATTTATACGCCTAAAGATAAAAGCTAAACCGTAACAGCTGGTTTGGGTAATTTTTGCAAGAATAATTGTAAGCCTTGAAGTTTTGGTTCATCTATCAGGTAGATAATATTTTTTGTATAATATTCAAGCAGACTGTATTCTTCAAATTTATTTTGAGCAACAATTTCATCAATATGCGCTAAACCTGCTGCTGTAGCTTTATTAAATGTCGCAATAAAATCGGCAGGTAATTTTTTATTGGCCACCCATGCGGCAAATATAAATGGCAGACCAGTCATATCTTTCCAGGCCAACCCTAAATCGTAACGATATTTTGAAACTTTAATTTGCTTAAATGCCCTGTCTCCAATTACCAACCCTGAGGTAGTGCCCCCAATGGATTGTTCAAACCCTTTTTCGGCGGCAATTAATTCGGGAGAGATGTTCCAATATTCTTTCAACAAAATTTTCAATAGTGCCACCGAAGTTCTACTTTGATAATCCAATAAAACTGTTTTTATCTCTTCAACCGGCACATCGCTGAACAGGCAAACACTTGCCACAGCTCCGTTACAACCAATACCATAATCAGCAATGATGTGATATTCTCTCATCAATGGCAAAACCGCTACAGGCACTAATCCAATATCTATTTCATCAGTCAATAATTTTTTAGCAATATTGGCCGGAAAATCGAATACCAATTCCATTTCTTCATTCATCATTCCCTGTTCAAACCCGTATATCAGCGGCTTTGTATTTAAATAGCTAACTGCCCCCACTTTAATTTTATCCATATCCATTAAATGTAAATCCTATTTTGTTTTCAAATTGGGTGCAAAGATACAAAGCCTGCACAAGGGTTGCCAACCTTTTTGAACCAATTTCAAACTACGATATGTTAAATAAACGTGGGCAACCTTGCAAGCCTTATTTACTTATTTGAGCTGGTAGTAATATCTTTGCGGCAATTAAAACTAATTATGGAACTTTCAGCCTTGACCGCTATCTCTCCTATTGATGGCCGCTACCGTAAACAATTACAGCATTTAGACGAGTATTATAGTGAGTATGCATTAATAAAATACCGTGTACTAGTAGAAGTGGAGTACTTTTTATTTTTAGCAGAAAAGAAATTCTTTAAGGTTGATGCCAAATTAAAGAAGCAATTATTAGATGTGGTTTTTAATTTTTCATTGGAAGATGCACAGGAAATAAAGAAAACTGAAACCATTACCAACCACGATGTAAAAGCAATAGAATATTTTTTAAAATCGATATTGGAAAAGAATAATGCGGCACATTTGAAAGAATGGGTGCATTTTGGATTGACTTCTCAAGACATCAACAATACTGCCATTCCATTACTTTGGAAACACAGCATTGAGCAGGAATATTTGCCCGCTATCATCAATTTACAAGCTAGTATTGGCAAAGCGGCATTGGCTTATAAAGATGTATCGATGCTGGCTCGTACACACGGGCAGCCTGCATCGCCTACTAGATTGGGAAAAGAATTGATGGTGTTTGTTGAAAGGTTGGAAAACCAGATTCAGCTTTTTAGTTACATCCCTTTCAGTGCAAAATTTGGTGGTGCCACAGGAAATTTTAATGCCCATCATGTGGCTTATCCAAAATACAATTGGGTAAAATTTGCTAATGATTTTGTAGAAAATAAATTAGGATTGCAACGCCAGCAATACACTACTCAAATAGAACATTACGATGTATTGGCTGCTCATTTTGATGCTATAAAAAGAATTAATACAATACTGATAGATTTTTGCAGAGATATATGGACTTACATCAGCATGGATTATTTCAAACAAAAAACTATTAAAGGTGAAATTGGCAGCAGCGCTATGCCACATAAAGTGAACCCTATCGATTTTGAAAATGCGGAAGGCAATTTGGGTATTGCCAATGCATTGCTGGAACATCTTGCAGCAAAATTACCTATCTCCCGTTTACAAAGAGATCTTACAGATAGCACCGTACTTAGAAATATTGGAACGCCAATGGCGCATACTATTTTATCGGTAAAATCAATTGAAAAAGGGATTAGCAAATTAGTGTTGAATGAAAATAAATTAAAAGAAGATTTAGAAAATAATTGGGCTGTCGCGGCAGAAGCTATACAAACTATTTTACGCAGAGAAAATTATCCTAACCCTTATGAAGCGTTGAAAGAATTAACAAGAGGAAAAACAGCAATTGACAAAAAAGCTATTCATGAATTCATCGGTGCATTAAAAATTTCAGCAGCATTAAAAAAAGAATTAAAAAGCATCACGCCACACAGTTATACAGGAATATAACACAGTTATGGGCAAAATCCACACAGTTAAATCAATGTAAGCAATACGCTTGCGTTTAAAAGCGTTTTAAGTTACATTTGTAAAGTATAAACGCATAACTCTAGTGAGAAAACTCTCCTTAACACTAATAACTTTTTTGTTTTTTTTTGTCTCCTATAGCCAGGTTAACCTCTCTTTGGGTTTAATGGCCTATTATCCATTTGAAGGTAATGCTAAGGATGCAAGTGGAAACAATAACAATCCTGTTTTTAATAATGCGACTTTAACTGCTGATAGGTTTGGTAAACCTAATACTGCATATCATTTTAATGGAATCAATAGTTATATCCAGATACCTAATAGCGAATCGCTAAATTTTAAGAATCAAATTTCTTTAGCAGTTTGGGTAAAACCAACGGGTTTTAATTATGGTATATGCCACGCCAATTCGATATTATCAAAGGGTACAGCCGATTATTTGCCGGGAAATTATGCACTTCGGTTTGATGATGCTTTATTTACTAATGGCCAGGGTTGCAGTGGTGAACCATTAAAAGATTCTGTACATGAAAATTTTAGGGCAACAGGCACACCATTGAAGGATTATCAAGGTTATGTTGAAAAAGGGCAATGGTATTCTTTGGTGTATATCAACGATGGCGGCACTGCAAAATTATATGTGAATTGCGAATTGAAATACAGCATTAATTTTAATGAAAAATTCACCAATGAAGATGATTTGTTTTTAGGAAAAACCAGCAATGACATGTTTCCTTTTTGGCTAAATGGAGATCTTGATGAGGTGAGAATTTACGACAGGGCTTTAACGCAGGATGAAATATTTGCCTTATGCAAAACAGAAAAGAAAAAAGATACCGTAAAAATAGCTGAGGCCTTAAAAGAAATTCCACTTGAAAAAAGAAATAATGAATTGGTAAAACAAATACCAGTTGATCATGACTCTATTTCGGTAACATTATATGATAATGGAGAAATTGATGGCGACAGTGTTACCTTGATTTACAATGATAAAATCATTACAACTCACCAGATGCTTTCTGATAAACCAATAACATTTACATTAAAGGTTTCACCGGGCAACAGCCGTAATGAATTGGTAATGTATGCTGAAAATTTAGGAAGTATTCCACCAAATACGGCATTGATGGTAATATATGATGGAAAAAAACGTTACGAAATAAATATCAGCAGTACTAAAAATAGTAATGGTGTAGTAGCGTTTAAATTGAAAGAGTAAATTAAGGGATACTTGAAGTTTTCAAATAAAACATAATACTTATTTTATATAAAGACCGAATAATGAATAAATTTTTTACTTTAATTCTTTTTACTATTTTATTGGGTTTAGCATCCAATAGTAATTGCCAGGTAAATTTAAAGTTAAGTGGTTATAACACGCTCACTTGCAATAACTGGCTTAGTACTGGCGCCAACCCTTCCTACGTTACAGTTGGAGATATAGATGTTGTGGGAACGCAAGTTACCGTAGAAGCTACTGTCAACAGAACGCCACTTCCAAATGATGGGCATGTTGTCTCCAAACATACGGGGCCAGCAAATATTAATTACGCTTTATCATTGGCAAACTGTGAAATAACTACAACCAACGGCTATACGCATACTAATGCAATCTGCAATCCAGATCTTAATAAAACTTATCATATAGCTATGGTTTACGATGGTAGTTCTTTAAAGTTTTACAGAAATGGTTTTCTAATGAATCAGGTACCTTGTAGCGGTAATTTAATAACTAACGATCTACTTACAACTATTGGAGAAGTTTCAGGAAATGGCTACCCTTTAACGGACCAGTTTTATGGATATATAAATGAAGTAAGAATTTGGAATGTAGCCCGGACGCAAACACAATTACGTACTTACATGAATAGCTCATTGCCAAGTCCTGCCACACAGCCAGGTTTACTTGCCTATTATACTTTTGATAATTTATTAAATAAACAAGGGAATGCAGCATTTAATGGTACAATCAATGGTGCCGCTTTAATTAATACTTCCAATCCCAATTGTAATTTTATAGCGGATAGTTGTTTATCAACAAATACCACCATTTCAAATATCATAAATGATTATACTCCAGTACTAGATTTAGATATTTGTAAAAATATTTTGACTGTTGGTGATGCCACTAACTATAAAGCTGGCGACACAGTTTTACTAATTCAAATGAAAGGTGCTGTTATCGATAGTACCAACACTCCGGCTTTTGGAACAATTACCAATTATAAAAATGCTGGTAATTACGAGTTCAATTATATCAAATCTAAAACTGGGAATAACCTGGAACTTATAAATACGCTCACAAGGAATTACGACATCCCTGACGGTAAAGTACAATTAATAAGGGTGCCATATTATCAAAATGCAAATGTAAATGCTACATTAACCTGTCAAGCCTGGAATGGCACTACAGGTGGCGTATTGGTATTGAATGCGGCTGATTCAGTAGTATTAAATGCCGATATTGATGTTAGTGGCAAAGGCTTTATTGGTGGTAACGATCCAGTATCCAACCAATCTGATGCTCACTGTTACGAAAACCAATTTTATTATCCGCCAAACCCTGATCTTGCTTCTGGTAAAGGTGAAGGGATAGTTTTAATATCTAGTTCCAAATCTTTTGGAAAAGGTGCTTTAGCAAATGGTGGCGGTGGTGGAAATTCACACAATTCAGGAGGAGCAGGGGGAGGAAATATCAATTCTGGCGGCTTTGGTGGTTACCAATATGAATTTACGCCATGCGATGCAATTGTACCGTTTGATAATCGGGGTGTTAGTGGTAAATCCTTAACTTATTCTAATGCCGCAAATAAAATATTTCTCGGTGGAGGTGGTGGCGCAGGCCAAAGCAACAATATTGAAGGGTTTCAGGCAAATGGAGGAAATGGATCGGCAATTGTTATTATCATAGCAGATAAAATAAAGGCCAATGCAAAAAAAATAATTGCCAATGGAAATGCAGGTGTTACATGTGGGCTAACAACTTCCGGTTGTCACGAAGGCATGGGTGGCGGTGGCGCTGCAGGAACGGTGCTTTTGAAGATTAATAATTATATTGATAATACTACTATAGAAACTAAAGGAGGTAAAGGTGGTGACATGACCGCTGCAGGATTTTATAGAGTAGCTCCAGGTGGCGGAGGAAGCGGTGGTGCAGTTTGGCTAACCAATGCAGCCTTACCCCCAAATGTAATTATATCAAATTCTGGTGGTGCAAATGGCGTTTGTACAGCGTATGCTAACGACCCATGGGGGGCCACCCCGGGATTGAACGGCTTATCACTATTCAATCTTCAGCTTCCGATTGATACAACAATTTTTAAAGCCAATATCGATTCTGTAAGATTTAATTTTGCAAACGCAAGTTGTAGCAAGAATGTAAATTTTTTCGGCCTGGCATATATTAATGGAAGCCCTATTGTATCATGGCATTGGGATTTCGGAGATGGTAATACTGACAATATACAAAATACCTCTCATACATACAGTACTTCAGGCACTTTTTCGGTAAAATTAGTGGCAACCGACAACAATGGATGTAAAGACAGCATAGCAAAAGATATTCTAATAACAAGTGCTTCAGCTTTTGATTTTTCATACAAGCAGAATATTTGTAACCCTCTATCTGTCGATTTTACTGGCGCAGGTTCCATTCTAACAAACCCTTATTGGTCTTTTGGAGACAATACTTCTACAACGGGTACCCTAACACCAACACATCTGTACACTACCTCAGGAAATTATTTGGTAAGGTTTACGATAGATAACCCTGCTGGATGCTCGGACACTATCAGTAAGATTGTGAACATCAGCACACAATTGGCCAACATCGTATTAACCAACGATACCACAATTTGCTTTGGCACTACTAAATTATTGAAGGCTCTGCCATCTGCAAGTTTTTGTTGGAGTCCATCAACTTACTTAGATAATCCGGCAATAAATAATCCAACCACTTCTACTCCTGCTAATATTACTTACTATTACACTGCTGAAATTTTAGGCCCTAATCTTATTATAAACGGCGATTTCACTGCAGGTAATACTGGATTTACTTCCTCGTACAATTATGCAGTAATTAATACCTTGGAAGGAGAGTATTTTGTAGGGCCAAACCCACAAGCCTGGAACGGCGGTATGGCCGCTTGCCCAGACCATACAACAGGCACAGGTAATATGTTGTTGGTGAATGGAGCACCAGCTTCAGGAACAATTATTTGGAAACAGACTGTCAATATTACACCTAATACCAATTATAACTTTACCAGTTGGGTACAGTCTATTTCCACTGCTAACCCTGCTCAACTTCAATTTTCCATAAATAATATTTTAATTGGCCCAGTATTTTCTCCTCCTTCAACAACTTGTAGCTGGCAAAGATTTTTTTCTAATTGGAATTCAGGAAATAATACTACGGCCACTATATCTATAGTAAATCAAAATGTAATTGCAGCAGGAAACGATTTCGCACTCGATGACATTTCTTTTGCAGAAGTAACCATACAAAGGGATAGTGTAAAAATTATTGTAGACACCCCAAGTGTTGCGGCAACAGGGAGTACTTCCATTTGCCCAGGAGGGCAGGCGCAATTGAATGCCATAGGTTCGGTAAATTATGTATGGACACCAACAACGGGTTTATCAAATCCGAATATCGCAAATCCAATTGCTACACCAGCGGCTACAACAACTTACACCGTCAGCGGTACAAATGCTAAAGGTTGTACTGCACAAGCAACTGCCGTTGTTACGGTAACAACAATATCTAACTTTGATTTTTCTTATCAACAAAATCCATGTAATCCATTATCTGTACAATTTTTTGGTGCAGGTATCATCCCCATAAATCCTTATTGGAAATTTGGAGATGGAAATACATCCTTAGGCAATGCTTCTCCAACACATATTTATCCTTCATTGGGGAATTACACGGTTAAATATCATGCAGATAATGCATCATGCCCAGATACAATCACTAAAGTGATATCGTTACAATTAACTCAAGCTGATATCCTCTTTACTAATGACACTACAATTTGCTTTGGCTCTACTAAATTATTAAAGGCTCAGTCTTCGGCAAGTTTTTGCTGGAGCCCCACTACTTATTTAGATAATCCTGCATTAAACAATCCAACAACTTCTACTCCGGCTAATATGACCTATTATTATACTGCCGAAATTTTAGGGGCTAATCTTATTACCAATGGTGATTTCGCTGCAGGGAATACCGGATTTACTTCCGCGTACAACTATGCTACTGTTAATATTTTGGAAGGGCAATACTTTGTAGGACCAAACCCACAAGTTTGGAATGGGGGTATGTCAGCTTGTACAGACCATACAACAGGTACTGGAAATATGATGTTGGTGAATGGAGCACCAACTCCAGGAACAATTATTTGGAAACAAACGGTAAATATTACTCCTAATACCAATTATAATTTTACATGCTGGGTACAATCAGTCTTTGCAGCTAACCCTGCTCGGCTCCAATTCTCGATCAATAATATTTTAATTGGGCCCGTATTTTCTCCTCCTGTAAATACGTGTAGTTGGCAACGTTTTTTTTCTAACTGGAACTCTGGTTCTAATTCAACAGCAACTATATCCATCGTAAACCAGAATACCATTGCAGCAGGTAACGATTTTGCTCTCGATGATATTACTTTTTCACCAGTGTCAATAAAAAGAGATAGTGTAAAAATAACAGTTGATACCCCTGTGGTTGCAGCTACAGGTAGTACCAGTGTTTGCACCAAAGTTCCAGCACAATTGAACGCATCGGGGGCAACAACTTATTCCTGGACACCAACGGCAGGTTTATCTAATCCAAATATTGCCAACCCAGTTGCTACCACAAGTACTACAACCACTTATACTGTTAATGGCACCAATGCCCGTGGTTGCATTGCCCAAGCCTCGGTATTGGTAACTATTTTACCTAAACCTATTATTTTAAAATCAAAAGACACTGCAATTTGCAACACTACTTCTGCACAACTTTTTGCCAGTGGTGGAACAATTTATTCATGGACGCCTGCGGCTACGCTAGACAATCCCAATATTGCGACCCCTGTTGCAACGCCAACAGCCCAGACCAAATATTATGTAACGGTTACCAATAACGCCGTAAATACCTGTACCAACAGCGATTCGATAGTGGTAAGTATAAAGCCTGTCCCGGTTTTCACCATTTCGCCGCCGCAAGAAACCTGCGCAGGAAAGAATGTACAACTTACTTCATCGGGAGGAAATATTTATTTGTGGGCGCCGGCTAATTTGGTAAGCAATGCTGCTATTGCCAACCCAATGACAACAGCTAACAATACTACCAATTATAGTGTAACCATTACAGAAAGTGCTTGTAATATTTCTACAACTTTATCTACACTTGTTACTGTAAACCCAGCACTTAATATTGATGCATTCAAATCTAATGATATTGATTGTTCTATTGGCTTTGCCAACTTAACTGCTTTTGGCGCTTCCCAATATACGTGGACACCTTCAACGGGATTGAGTAATAACTTTATTGCCAATCCTGTAGCTACGCCAACTATTACCACGCTGTATACAGTAAACGCAACAGATGCATCAGGTTGTACTGCTTCTGATACTGTTACTGTTGTAGTATCTACATCAGGAAATAGCACCTATTCTATGCCCAATTCATTTACACCAAATGGCGATGGTATTAATGATTGCTTTGGAATAAAATA
>Ga0265327_10001376_pt1 | contig 31183 bp, 39 predicted proteins | sample 41621metaG_FD_202089 | JGI IMG/M metagenome (GOLD analysis project Ga0265327, IMG submission 202089) | Rhizosphere microbial communities from Carex aquatilis grown in University of Washington, Seatle, WA, United States - 4-16-21 metaG | ecosystem: Host-associated > Plants > Roots > Rhizosphere...
CGCCTGGAGCATGACGACATCTACGGCCCGGTGATGACCCTGCCGGTCAGCGAACTGGTCCAGGCCATCTGCCACGACCTCGGCCTGACCCCCGACTGGGCGCGCCTGGCCGACGAGGCCTGGGCCGTGGAGGAGATGGACGGCGAGGACGTCGGCTATCCCCTGCAGGCGGTGATCGAGGCCGAGGCGGCGGAGGAGGCGGCGGCGACGGAGCCGCCGGACGAGGGCGAGGCCGCGGGCGAGCCGCCGCCCCCGGCCCTGCGCGCCATACCGACCTTCCACGAGCACCTGCAGGCCCTGGCCCGCGACCCCGCCGTCCTCGCCGCCGCCGGCCGCCCGTCGGGGTGAGCGCCGCGCGGGGACATGCACTTGTGCGTGTCCCCAGCCCTGCCGCGCCCGCGTCAGCGGGCAGAAAGTGAAGACACCAAGAACACCAAGCACACCAAGGGAGACGCCGCGTCCTTAGCGCTTTTCTTGGTGAGCTTGGTGTCCTTGGTGGTGACTCTTGTTTCTTGGGGACACGCACAAGTGCATGTCCCCGTCGGCGTCACCTAAGCCGCGCGCCCTCTCCACCGCTTCGCGGTCCCGTTCGATCAATCGCTTTCAGCGATTGCTCTCACCCCGCGAGCGGGGGAGGTCGCGCACCTGTTTCGGGGACACGCACAAGTGCATGTCCCCAGGGCCTCAGCCCTCCATCGTCCGGCGGACGAAGTCGACCGTCTGGCGGGTGGCGGAGGCGAACTCGGTTTCGGTGGCCTTGAAGGCGCCGTAGTGGGCGAAGTCGTCCGGGCGCATGCCGTCGAACAGATAGGCGGCGCGGAAGCTCGGCAGCTTCATCAGCTTGTCGATCGAGGCCTGGTTCGGCTCACGGTCGATGGCCTTGGGGTCGAAGTCGATCTCGTCGGCCACCGGCATCAGGCCGGCGATGAAGCCCGGCGGGCAGGTGTAGACCATGTCCGAACCGCCGTAGTCCTGCAGGTGGCGGCTGACGGTCTTGCCGGTGCGGTCGTCCTTCTCCACCCGCATCGAGCACTGCAGCATCTTGGACGGATGGTGGTTCTGCTTGCCCCAGTGGTAGGCGCGCTTGAGCACCGCTTCCTCGCCGTCGCGGATTTCCGACAGGGCCAGGGTCATGCCCCGCGCCGCCGCTTCGGTCTTCCAGTCGCCGAGCTCGCCGAGGCGGGCCGACATGTGGGTGATCACCGAGCGCCAGCGCGACAGGTCGACCCCCGCCGCCCGGGCGCGGAACAGGCCGGCGCTCACCGCCGCCATGCAGCGCAGGTACTGGGGCACGGTGAAGCTGGTGGTGTTGTTGGTGGAGATGCCGCGGGCGGTCAGCTCCTCGATCACCTCGTAGCCCTCCTTGGAGCCGGGGATCTTGACCATCACGTTCTCGCCCATGGTGGCGATCTGCAGGCCCTGCTCCAGCATCCGGGCGCCGTCGCGCACCCAGCGCGGGTCGACCTGGCCCGAGAGCATGCCGTACTTGCCGCCCGAGGCCTTGTAGACCGGATGGATCATGGCGGCGCCTTCGCGCACCACTTCCAGGTAGAGCGCCCAGTAGACCTGCTCGACGCCGGCGCCCGGCATGGCCTTGGCCAGCTGGCGCACCTTCTCGGCCCACATGTCGGGGGCCAGCTTGATGGCCTGCAGGCTCAGCGGCGGATTGGTGGTGACGCCGCGGAAGCCCATCTTGCCGTGCGCCTCGATGGCGCCGACGTCGAAGAAACGGGTCAGCTGGTCGCCCCAGCCGGACTTGGCCGGATCGGGGTCCTTGGCCAGGGTCTCCAGCTTCCAGGACGGGTAGATCAGAGGCGAGGAATCCCACCAGATTTCGGCTTCGGGATTGGTCTGCGCGAGGCGCTCGAGGACGTGTTCTGTCATGGCGCACTGCCTGTATACCAAAGCGGCAATCCTGCCTACCTCCGCGCTCCGGGCGGGGGCGGTCATGAAATAAATGACATCATTTGACGGTAGGCGGGGGCTTGGCCGCGGGCGCTTCCGCCCCCTAGACTGAGCCATGCGTTTTCTTGCGGGCCTTGTCCTTGCCGTTCTCGTCTATGTGGCTTTCGGAGGCGTCATGATCGCGACGGCGGGGCCCCTGCCCAGCCGGGGCGAGATGATCGACGTCGGCGGACGGCGCATGCGCCTGGTGTGCATGGGGCCGCAGAATTCCGACAAGCCGGTGGTGGTGCTGGAGGCCGGCGCCTTCGGCTTCGCCGCCGACTTCGGCGCGGTGCAGGACCAGCTCACCGCCAAGGGCATCCGCAGCTGCGCCTACGACCGCGCCGGCATGGGCTATTCGGACCCCTCCCCCGAGCCGCGCGACGGGGTGGCGATCGCCCAGGACCTGGAGAAGCTGCTCGCCGCCGCCGGCCTGCCCGGGCCCTATGTCATGGTCGGCCACTCCATGGCGGGCCTGCGCCTGCGCGAGTTCGCCGGGCGCAATCCCGGCAAGGTGGTCGGCGTGGTGCTGGTCGACGCCACCACCCCCGAGGCCCTGCAGGCGCCGCAGCTGCGCGAATTCGTCGGCCATTTCGCCACCGCCTCCACCTGGGCCGGGGTCGGGGCCTCGATGGGCCTGTTCACCCCGATCATGGGCACGGGGGTGGCCAACAAGATCGGCCTGACCGGCGAGGCCGAGCGCGAGAAGCGCCACTTCTTCGCCTCGGGCCGCCACAACCGCACCTCCGCCGCCGAGGTGGCCCTCTGGCCCAAGGCCGCTGAACAGGCCGCCGAAACCCCGCCCTTTCCGCACGACATGCCCGTGGCGGTGGTCACCGCCGGCGGGCTCGGCGGCTTCAACGGCGCCTACAAGAGCTTCCAGTCGGCCCCCGCCGACGCCTCGGCGCACGGCTACGTCGACCACGTCGACGGCGCCGGCCACAACACCCTGCTCGGCCCGATCTACGCCGACCACATCGTCAAGGGCGTCGAGTTCGTGATGGCCAACCTGCCGAAAGGCTAGCGCGAGGCGACCCTGGCGTCGCCCAGCAGCCGGGCCAGACGGTCGATCAGCTCCGACGGATAGCGCGAAGCGCGGATCTCCGGACTGCCGGTGTAGAGCGCCTTCAGATAGGCGGCGTCGGCCGGAGTCAGGCCGGCGGGCTGGGCGCGGCCGGGACAGGCGCCGGCGAACAGGTCGGTGACGCTCGGCAGCACGTTGCAGCGGTCCAGCGCCCGGGGCTGGGCCAGGGCCAGCATCGCCACGTAGTCGGCCACCGCGTCGGGGCTCATGCCCGCGGTCCGGCGAGGATCGATGACCACGATCGCCAGGGCGAACTTCTGGTGGGCGTTAGGGTCGGCCGCGAGGCCCGTGGCGGCCGGGCCGCCGCCCTCCCAGCGCGCGGCCCCGGCGTGATCGTAGACCAGCCCGTACCAGGCCTTGATCGGCCGGTCCGCGCCCGCCGGCCGCTCCATCGGGAAGGGCCACACCGGGTGGTGGTAGTAGTCGAGCACCTCGCCGACCGCGCGATCGGCGTCCGCGGCGACCCTGATCTCGATCTGGTAGCTCAGGCCGCAGGCGGTGCGCTCCACGCTGATGTTGGCGGCCCGGGCGTCGGCCTCGACCCGCGCCTGGATGGCGGCCGCCGCCTTGGCCTCGCCGCCCTCGACCCGGATGCACAGCCGCCGGTCTGTGTTCCAGAACGCCTCGCCGTACGACTGCACGAGGCTGCGAGCCGCCTGCCTGGCGTCCGCCGGTTGGGCGGCGGCGACGACGGGCGTCCAAAGCGGCGGGGCGGCGGGCGGGGCCGCGTCGGGCTGAACCTGCTCGACGGCGACCGGAGCCGGCTCCGTCTGAGCGTCCGCGGCGGCGACGGCGAAGGCGGGCGCCGGCGCGGCGTCCTGCTGCTCCGGCGCGACCGGCGCGTCGGCCTGGGCCTGATCGGAGGCGATCACGGCCCTCACCGAGCGGGCTTTCACGACCGCGTCGGCCACGCGCGCCAGCGCCCGCGCCGGCGGACTGGCTACCGCATACGCCACCGTTTGCTGTCCGGCGGGCGAGGCGATCATGCCGGCGGCGACGGGGCTGGCGCAGGCCAGGGCGCCGGCGGAGCCCAGCAGGAGCTTGCGGGTCAGAGAGAGGGGCGAAGCCAGGGGAGCGGTCATGATCGCCTCCACGCGCGTCTTCAGGTTGGAGCCGGACGCGCCGGCCACGCAGTCGAGCGGGGATTGCAGATAGAGGCGGCAGCTCTCGACCAGGCTGCGGGCGTAGACGGCGCGGTCGTGGCCGGCGCGCACCACGGCCTCGTCGCAGGCGCGCTCTCGCTCCTCGATCATCCGCGCCCCGATCCACCAGGTCAGGGGGTGGAACCAGAACAGCGCCTCGACCAGCATGTGCAGGGCGGCGGTGACGTTGTCCTTGCGGCGCAGGTGGCAGGCCTCGTGCGCCACGACCGCGGCGAGCTCCACCTGGCTGAGGTGCTGGGGCAGGGTCTCGGGGACCAGCAGCACCGGCCGCCACAGACCCACCAGTCCCGGCTCGACGAGCGACGACGCCGCCAGCACCGGCATCGGCGCCGGCCATGGCAGGGGCTGCGCGGACCGCACCACCCGGCGCAGCCTGATCCAGCGGCCCGCCCAGGGGATCGTCACCGCGGCGAAACCCAGGGCCCAGAGCGCCAGCAGGATCAGAGCCGGGTCGAGGCGCGGAGCGAAGGGCGCCGGGGCTTGGACGATCGGAACTTGCGACAACTGGGCCGGCAGGGGCGCCGCCTCGGAAAACGGCTGCGCCGCCCGCTCGATGAACGCCGCTTCCGGCGCCGGGGGCTCAGGCAGATGGATCGCGGGCGCGATCAGCCCGCCAAGGGCCGCCAGGGCCGCGAACGGGATCAGGAACTTGATCGAGGCGGCGACCCACAGCCCGTGGCGCACGGCCGCCGAAGACCGCCGGAACGCCAGCGTCAGAAGCCCGAGGGCCAGGGCCAACACGGTCGACTGCCAGAGATGGTCGAGTATGGCGGGCGTCATCACCGCTCCTCCTTCTCTTGCAACTGATGGAGGAGTTGTTCGGTCTCGCGCACGTCGTCGAGGGTGAGCTGACCGGTCTGCACCAGATGCGCCATCATCGGCTGGGTCCGCCCCCCGAACAGCCCCAGCAGATCGTCGACCAGGCGCCGCTGGATCTGGGTCCGGCTGGCCACGGCCTCAAAGATGTGGGCGTTGCCGATCTTGCGCGTGCGCCGCGCGACCTTCTTGGTCTCCAGCCGGTACATCACGGTCTGGACGGTGGTGTAGGCGGGGCGGGAGTCCTCCGGGAAGCGCTCCTGCACCTCGCGCACCGCCGAGGGCCCGCTGGTCCACAGGACATCCATGATCTGGAGCTCGAGAGGGGTGAGTCTGGGCGTCGCCACGCGCTCATCTCCTATGATAATAGTAGATACTACTATCACGCCGTTTAGGCGGCAAGAGTCCTTGATTCATGATCCTGTCAGTCCAGGCCGAGGAGCGCCCGGTTCATCGCAGGATCGTTCCGCGTCGACGCCATGTCCCTGGCGCTGGCGCCCGCATGGTTCTTCAGGTCCAGATCCGCGCCATGTCTGACAAGGATCGCGGCGGCGGCGGGGCGGGCGGCCTGAACGGCCTTCATCAGGGCGGTGTCGCCAGCGGCGTCCGGCGCATCGACCGAGACGCCCTGGCTCAGCAGCATCTCGATATCGGCTGTGCGCCCGGCGGCGGCGGCGGCGCGCAGCGCCGCGGCCGGGCCCGCCTGCTGCGCCTCCGCCGGCGTGATCAGCGTGCTGGCGGTGAAATTGCGCTGCTGGATTCGGCTTCCAGTGACAACGACCGATTCAGCGACCCCGTTCTTGGCCGAGGGCGCCGGAGCGGCAGGCATGCCCGCCACGATCGGCGGGGGCGGTGGAGCCGGCGGCGGCGGCGCGATGGGCCGCTCGACCGGGGGGATCGGAAGGGGCGGCGGCGGGGCGATATCGGCGGGCGGCGCGACCGGGATGGCTTCGACCTGACGTGGGAACGCCTTCGCGACCCGGGCAGGCTCCGGCTTGGCCGCGGCGGCGGGCGGCTGCACGAGCGGCCTTCCTGCGGTCGAGGCCGAGGAGACCGGCGCCGCCGCCGGCGGAGGGGGCGCCGGTGGCGGCGGCGAGGCCGGCTTATAGATGTGCACGGCCGTCCACACGCTGAGGCCCGCCACGCCTGCGGCCGCCAGCCAGCCGCCGGATCGACGCAGAGGACGCCGCACCGCCGGAGCCGGCGTCTTCGTCTCGGCCGCCGCCACGGCGCCGAGCACCCTCGCCCGCCGCGCCGCGCGCGCGGCGGCGTCGTCCAGCGCCGCCTCGGCCCGGACATAGGCTTCATCGATCGGATCGGGCCTGTCGTCGCGGTCAGGCATGGGCCGGCCTTTCGTCGGCCAGGGCCAGCCGGAGCGTGGCGCGGGCGTAGCGCAGCCGGCTCTTGGCGGTCTCCAGCGGCACGCCGGTGGCGATCGCCACGTCCTCCAGCGACAGCCCGGCGTGGGCGAACATCACGAAGGTCTCGCGCTGGGCCAGGGGCAGGGCCTCGACGGCGCCAACGATCTTCTCCGCCAGCTCGCGCGAAGCCGCCTGGTCCAGCGGGGTCGGGCCGGGGTCAGGGATGGTCATGGCCGCATCGTCCTCGGCCGACGCCAGGACGGCCACCTTCTGCCGGCGCAGGTGATCGAACACCTTGTGGCGCGCGATGGTGAACAGCCACGCGGGAAAGCTCGCCTTGCCGGGGTCGAAGGAGGCCGCATTTTTCGAAACCGATATCCAGGTCTCCTGATGCAGGTCCTCCGCCGCGTCGGCGTGGGCGGCGGCCAGGGTCCTGCGGATGAAGCGGAAGCAGGGGCGGTCATAGCGATCGTAGAGCCGCGCGAAGGCGTGCGGGTCGCCGGCGCTGTGGGCGTGCAGCAGATCGGCGTCGTGCGCAGAGTCCGGCTCCATCACGCTCCAGTCTAACCGCCGCACGCCGGACCGCGCAAAGGCTCAGCGGCGCACGGGAGGATCGGGAACGTAGCCTTGGCGGCCCGAACTCTCCGGGAACGGCCGCGGCGCCCTGTCCTGATAGGCCGACGGCGGGATGACGCCCCTCGCCGCCAGGTTGGTCCAGCTGTCGTACTCGATCTGGAGCACGCTCTGCGGATAGGGCGTGGCCCGCTGGAACGGCCGCACATGGCTCACCGATTGCTCCAGCGCGCCGTGCGCCGTTCCCAGCTTCTCCTCCCGGGGCGCGCGGGCCAGGCCGGCGTATTGATCCGGCGCCGGGGCGATCGGCCGTTCGACGGGGGGAATCGGCAGCGGCGGCGGAGGCGCGATCGCGGGCGGCGGGGCCGGCGGCGGCGGCGCGTTCGTGGAGTAGTTGCGCCTTTGCACCCGGCCGCCGGTCACCACCGTGTCGGACGGCGCCGCGGCCGAGGGCGGCGCCGGCGCGGCCGCCAGCGGCGTGATCGGCGGCGCGACCCTTTCCCTGAACGCGGCCAGGCCGATCACGCCCACGTCGGCGGGGCGGCCGGTCTCGGCGGCGTAGGAATTCGGCAGGGCGGTGAAGGCGAAGCCGGCGACCTCCCATTCGGATTTGCGCCAGCCGGTGACGTCGTAGGATTCGTGCGGGCTGAGGATATAGCCCCGCCCGTCGTAGCCGACGGTCTCGCCCGAGATGATGTTGACGCCATCCACCGACATCACCACCAGCACGCGCCCGTCGCTGTGATTGACCACGCGCAGGGCGTAGCGCCTGCCCTGCTCCCCGGCCACGAACAGCCGTCCGTCGTGACGCCAGACCGGCATCTCCCGGCCGGTGTCACGGTCCACCACCGTCAGGCTGACCAGTTCCGGTTGAGCGTGGGCCCCCGCCGCCGCCGACAGGGCGATCAGGGCGATCGCCGAGGCCAGGACGGTCCTGCGCCCGAGGGTCTGGTGGGGTCGTTCGATCGCCGTCATGAAGGCCTCCCTGCGCCGTCTCATGAGGGTCTACGCGGCGGGCGGCCGAACGGGGTTAGGCGCCAACGACAAAAGCCGCGCAGGGCCATGCGCGGCTTCGATCTTCAGTTCGGACGAGCGCTGTGCGCGGCCGCCTGCGGCGGCCTGAGCGCTAGGTGCGGCCGGGGGGCTTCTTCGGGGCGGCGATCAGGCCTTCGCGCTGAGCGCGCTTGCGGGCCAGCTTGCGGGCGCGACGGACGGCCTCGGCCTTTTGGCGGGCGCGCTTCTCGGACGGCTTTTCGTAGTGCACGTGCCGCTTCATCTCGCGGAACGAGCCTTCGCGCTGCATCTTCTTCTTCAGCGCCTTCAAGGCCTGGTCGACGTTATTGTCGCGCACAAAAATCTGGACGATGGCTAGGCCCTCCTCTGGTCGCCGCCGCAAAACCCGGTTGCGCGGCGAACGGAAACACTCGCCCGGAAGTTCCCCTCCGTGCTGAGCGGCGGCTGATATCAGAGGAGAGCGGGATTGTCCACGCCAGAAGGGGAAGTTGGCGCACGGTTGCCGAAGGGATTATCCTGACGCCATGAACGACCTGGAACCGCAAGTCGAATCCGCCGCCCCCGACTGGGCCAAGGCCGCCGAGGGGCGCCTGCTCGACGCGGCGCTGGAGCTGGCGCCGGTTCACGGCTGGACCGCGCGCACCGTGCGACTGGCCGCCGGGCGGGCGGGCCTGAGCGCGCCCGAGGCCGCTCTGCTTCTGCCCAACGGCCCGAGCGACCTGGTCGCCCTGCTGTGGCTGCGCCACGACGCCCGGGCCTTCCGCGCCCTGGCCGAGGTCGACCCCCGCAGCCTGAAGATTCGCGACCGCATCGCCCGCGCGGTGCAGGCCCGCGTCGAGGCCGCCGCCGCCGATGCCCCCGCCACGCGCCGGGCGCAGGGATATCTCGCCCTGCCCCATCACATGGCGCTGGGCGTGCGCCTCCTGTGGGACAGCGCCGACCTGATCTGGCGCTGGGCGGGCGATACGGCCGCCGACGAGAACCACTATTCCAAGCGCGCGATCCTGTCGGGCGTGCTCGGCCCGGCCATCGCCATCCGCCTGGCCTCGGGCCGCGAGGCCGCCGACGAGTACGTGTTCCGCCGCATCGCCGACGTGATGGCGTTCGAGAAATGGAAGGCCGGCCTGCCCAAGACCGACCTCGGCCTGCAGATCGCCGGGGCGCTGGGCAAGCTGCGTTACGGGGTCAGACGCCCGCCCCAAGCCGAGCCGCCTCCGAGCGTGTGACGGTTGCAGTTGCGGGGGCGCATCGTGAAATTCGCTGCGTTTTTGGGCCGCGGATCGCGGCTTGAATTCACGGTCGCCTTCGCCATCACGCTGGGCCTTGGCCTGATCGCGCTGCTTCTGCATTACGGCCTCGGCGGACGTCCGTGGACGCCATGGTTGGACCTGGCTCTGGCTGTCCCGAACTGGTGGATTTCCCTGGCCGCGCTAGCCCGCCGGATGCACGACATGGACAAGAGCGCATGGCTGCTGCTGCTCATGATCGTCCCGATCGTGGGGATCGTGTTCCTGGTCTGGTGTTTCGCGCGGCCGGGAACGCCGGGCGCGAACCGTTACGGCGCCGCGCCTAATGCGCCCTGAGCGCGTTGAAGAAGCTCAGGATCACCACGACTTCCAGCACGATCATGATCCCGGTCCACGACCAGTAACCCTTGGCGTCGTCTGCCCGCTTCACGCCGCGGCCGTTGAGGCTGATGGTCACCTCACCGCTCCTCAGGGTCTTGATCAATTGCCAGCCGATGCCCAGGGCGATGATCCCGGTGAGGATGGCCTGAATCTGGTGCACGTTCATGGCTGGCTCTCTTTCATCGGCCTCAGGCGGTTCACGTGGCCCATCTTGCGCCCCGCGCGCGCCTCGCGCTTGCCGTAGAGCCAGACGCGGGCGTCGGGCTCGGCCGCCAGGGCCTGCCAGGCGTCGGCCTCGAAGCCGAGCAGGTTGGTCATCTCCACCTCGGCCAGGGCCGCCGTCTTGCCCAGCGGCCAGCCGGCCACGGCGCGCACGTGCTGCTCGAACTGATCGACTTCGCAGCCGTCCAGGGTCCAGTGGCCGGAGTTGTGAACCCGGGGAGCGAATTCGTTGACGCGCAGGGCGCCGTCATGCAGCTCGAACAGCTCGACCCCGATCACGCCCACGTAGTCGAGCGCCTCGAGGGTCTTGGTCGCGATGGCCTCGGCTTCGGCCCGAGTCGCCGCCGAAATGTGCGCGGGCGCAAGCGTGGTGCGCAGCACGCCGTTCTCATGACGGTTCTCGCCCACGGGATAGCAGGCGACCTCGCCCGAGCGCCCGCGCGCCGCGATCACCGACAGTTCCCGCACGAACGGCACCTTGGCCTCCAGGATCGCGGGCTTGCCGCCGATCCGGCGCCAGGCGGCCTCGGCGTCCGCCGCGCCCTCGACCCAGGTCTGGCCCTTGCCGTCGTAGCCTTCGCGCCGGGTCTTCAGCAGCGCCCGCCCGCCGAGCTGCGGCAGGGCGGCGGCGATGTCGTCCGGTCCCGCGATGTCGGCGAAATCGGCCGTGGCTATGCCCAGGCCCTGGAAGAACTGCTTCTCGCTGACCCGGTCCTGCGCGATGGCCAGGGGCCGCTTGCCGGGCGCGGCCAAGGCGCCCAGCATTTCCAGCTGTTCGACCACGGCGGCGGGCACGTTCTCGAATTCGAAGGTGACCACGTCGCAGGTGGCGGCGAGGGTCATCAGCGCCTCGCGGTCGTCGTAGGGCGCTTCCAGGGTGCGGGCGGCCACGCGCGAGGCGGGCGAGTCCGGCTCGGGCTCCAGGATGGTCACGTCGAAGCCGAGCCTGGCCGCGGCCAGGGCCAGCATGCGTCCCAGCTGTCCGCCGCCCAGGACGCCGATCATGGAGCCCGGAGGCAGGGGGAAGCGCGCAGGCATCAGGCCGGCTGATCCTCGACGGTCTCGGCGACGGAGTCGGTGAGCGCCTCGCGCCACGCCGCCAGGCGCTCGGCCAGGGCGGGATCGGACAGGGCCAGGATCTGGGCCGCCAGAATGCCGGCGTTCTTGGCCCCCGGCAGGCCGACCGCCAGGGTCGCCACCGGCACGCCGGCGGGCATCTGCACGATGGACAGCAGCGAATCCATGCCCTTCATCGCCTCGCTCATCACCGGCACGCCCAGCACCGGCAGCTCGGTGAGCGAGGCGGTCATGCCCGGCAGGTGCGCCGCGCCGCCGGCGCCGGCGATGATCACCTTGATCCCCGCCGCCTTGGCGCCCCTGGCGAAGCGATACATGCGGTCAGGAGTGCGGTGGGCCGAGACCACCTTGGCCTCCCACTTCACGCCGAGCGCGTCGAGATTGTCGGCGGCGCCCTTCAGCGTCGGCCAGTCGGATCGGCTGCCCATGATGATGGCGACCGGCGCTTTGGCGCCCATGTTCTGACCCCTTCAGCCCAGTGAGTCGGGCCGTCCCGGAAGGGCGCGGAGTATAGGCGCCGCAGGCTTCGCCGCAACCCAGCCGCAAGACGACGTTCCGCTATGGTTCCAAGACGCGTGATTCTCGATAAAGGTGAGCGGGCATGGCCAGTGCGAACAAAGTCGCAGCCGACCCCGAAGTCCTCCGCCTGACCCAGGAGGTCGAGGCCCTGCGCCTGGAGCTTCAATCCATGGGCCGTCGCCTGGCCGAAGCCGAGCGCATGGCCGACCACGACGTGCTCACGCCCCTGCTCAACCGGCGGGCCTTCGTGCGCGAGCTGCAGCGGGCCATCGCCATGACCCGCCGTCACGGCACTCCGGCCAGCGTGATCTACTTCGACCTCGACGGATTCAAGCTGGTCAACGACCGCCACGGGCATGCCGCCGGCGACGCCGTGCTGATCGCCGTGGCCGAGCGCCTGGCCGCCGAGGTGCGCGAGGCCGATGTGATCGGCCGCATCGGCGGCGACGAATTCGCGGTGCTGCTGCAGCATGCCGACCTCAAGGGCGCCCATGCCAAGGCCCAGGCCCTGGCGCTGGCCGTGTCGGCTGAGGCGGTCGCCTTCGAGGGGCGCCCGATTCCGGTCGGCCTGACCTTCGGCGTGCGCCAGATCGGGGCCGTGGATTCCGCCGAACAGGCGCTGTCCGAGGCCGACGCCGCCATGTATCTGCGCAAGCCCGACAAGGGCTGATCTTGGGGGCTGACCCTCAGCTCTGGGGCGCCTTGCGGTAGTGGTAGCGGTAGAGTTCGCGGTCGATCCCGAGCCGCCGGTAAAGGCCGATCGCCGCCGCGTTGTCCGCCTGCACCTGCAATCCCACCGCTCGCGCGCCCTCAGCCGCGCCCCAACCCATCAGGGCCGCCGCCGCCTCGCCCGCCAGACCCCGTCCGCGCCAGGCCGGATCGGTGGCCACCGCCTCCAGGCACAGCCAGCCGTCGAACACCACGGCGTAAGCGCCGGCGACGAGCTGTCCCTCCCGGCGCACGCCGGCGTAGGCGGCCGGCGCGTCGATCCTCGCCAGGGCCTCGTCGAACACCCGGGACCGGTCGTCGTCGCGTCCGTTGATGCGGTTGAGCGCGGCCAGCCACTCCGGCGACGGCAGGGGCGAGAGCTCGGCCTGGCCGGGCGGCGGCGGCGCCAGCGGACCGATCAGGGTCAGGCTGAGGCCCTCGGCCGTGTATCCCCGGCCTTCCAGCAGCCGGTCCGGCGCCTCGTCCAGCAGCGACGGCAGCCGCACATAGGCCGGCTGGCCCCACTTGGCGTAGACCGCCTCGATCGCCTCGACGGTGCGGCCGGCGAGGCGCGCGTGGGCGCCCATGGGATTGGCGGAGTTGGAGCGGCGCGAGACGCCCGGCGCGCTCTTGCACAGCCAGTCGCCGGCCGGCGCCGTCTTCAGCGCGGGCCAGGCGGCGTCGAACGCCGCTTCCAGGCTCCACGCCAGCACATGGTCAGTCGCGTTCAGGCGATGATGTCCGGGGTGATCTGGTCTTCCAGCAGCTTGATCTCGTCGCGCAGCGTCAGCTTCTTCTTCTTCAGCCGCATGATCTGAATCTGGTCGGGGCGCTGGCTCAGCTCCAGGGCGTGCACGGCGGCGTCCAGGTCCTGGTGCTCCTGGCGCAGCTTGGCGATCCGCACCCTGAGAGCGACGTCCTGGTCGGCCGAAGGATCGTCGTCATTCACGCGAAAGACGCTCCTCTGATGGCGGCCTCGATTCCGGCTGTGCAGAGTCCGCCGAAATCACGGCGCCGCCAATACACAATCGGGCCAGAACGGTAAAGCATGGGCCCCGTTAGGAAAGGGTTTGCGCGAGCCGGTCCAGGGCCTGCGCGGACGCCTCGGACGGCCAGGCGCGCGCCGCCGCCGTCAAGGCGGGCCCCAGCGCCGCAGGCGCTCCGGCGGGCGCGGGCGCCAGCGCCTCCAGGGTGTCGATCAGCAGCTGCTCGGCGCGAAGCTCCAGCGCCTTGACCTCGGCGCGCAGACCCTCGCGGGCGCCATCCTCCACGCCCTCCACAGAAGCCTTCATGGCGCGCCGAGCGGCGCGCAGGGGCGCCACGGCCGAGGCGTCCCATCGTCCGGCGAGGCCGGCGCCGGCGGTCAGGGTTTCGGCGTCGAGGGCGCGCCCCTCGCGCGCGGCCCAGGCGGCCCACAGCAGATAGGGCACGTTCTGGCCGAAGCGGTCCTGCAGGTCGAGGCAGGCTTCCGCGGCCCCCGGGCGGGCGTAGGCCTCCAGAGCCCAGGTCCAGAAGCGCACGGGCTAGCCTACAGGCCCGACGTCGCGGCCCCAGCGCTTCACCGGGGTCCACGACAGGCCGAACAGGTCCAGCGCCCGGCCGACGGACTGATCGACCATTTCCTCCAGGGAATGGGGCCGGGCGTAGAAGGCGGGCAGCGGTGGGGCGACGATGGCGCCCATCTCGGTCACTCGAACCATGGTGCGCAGGTGGCCGAGGTGGAACGGCGTCTCGCGCACCATCAGCACCAGCGGCCGGCGCTCTTTCAGGGTGACGTCGGCGGCGCGGGTCAGGAGCGAGGAGGTCACGCCGGTGGCGATCTCCGAGAGGGTGCGCACCGAGCACGGCGCGACGATCATGCCCAGGGTGCGGAACGAGCCCGAGGCGATCGAGGCGCCCACGTCGCTGAGCTTGTGCACCACGTCGGCCTTGGCCCCGAGATCGGCCGGCGACATGTCGAGTTCCTGGCTCAGGGTCAGGGCCGCGGCCTTGGTCACCACAAGGTGGCTCTCGATCCCCAGTTCGCGAATCGCCTCCAGCGCGCGCACGCCGTAGACGGCCCCGGACGCACCGGAAATTCCGACGATCAGCCTAGGCCTGTCCTGCCCTGCCAACAGCAACTCCCTGCCCAGGAACCGGGCGCCTTGGACGACTTCCCGAGGGAACCCGGATTCGCACCGGTTTGTGATCTGACACTCGCCCCCTGCGGGTGTTCACTTCAATAGCCAATCAGACATGGAGGTTCGATCATGGCAATCGAAGCCCGTATTCGTGAACTTGGCGTCCGGCACCAACATCTCGAACGCGCCATCGAGGACGAACTGCGTCGTCCCCAGTCTGACGGCTTTCGCCTGAGCGAACTGAAGCGGCAGAAGCTACGCCTGAAGGAAGAAATCGAACTCATGCGCCGCGAGCGCGGCCCGGTCGAGATCCGGGCCCACTAGATCCATCCCGCAGCCGTCACCCCGGGATCGGCCCGGGGGCGACGCGTCCTTGATCAGTCTTCCTCGTCCTCGTCGTGATCGCCGCCGGTCAGGTTGGCGAACACATGGGCTTCGTCGAGCTGGACCTCGCGCTCTTCCTCGACTTCGGTCGCCGGGGCCAGGGCGCCGGTTTCCGACGCCGGGAGCAGGGTCGGGCCCTCGCTGACGATGCCGCGCTTGGCGTCGTCCTTGGCCTTCTTGTCGGCCGCCTTGCGCACCACCCCGTCCAGTTCAAGCTGACTGACCAGACCGAGGGTCACCGGATCCACCGGCTTGATGTTGGTCGAGTTCCAGTGCGTGCGGTTGCGGACCTGGTCGATGGTGGCCTTGGTGGTGCCCAGCAGCTTGGAGATCTGGCTGTCGGTCACTTCCGGATGGCTGCGCAGGAACCAGGCGATGGCGTCCGGTCGGTCCTGGCGGCGCGACACGGGGGTGTAGCGCGGGGCCTTCTTGGCCGGCTTGAGCAACTCGGCGTGACGGCTCTTCTGGGCCTTCATGCGGTAGGCCGGGCTCTCCTGGGCCGAGTCGAGCTCTTCGCGGTTGAGCTGGCCGTTGGCGATCGGGTCGGCGCCGCGGATGTCGCGCGCCACTTCGCCGTCGGCGATGCCCTTCACCTCGAGCGGATGCAGGCCGCAGAAGTCGGCGATCTGCTCGAAGGTCAGCGAGGTGTTGTCCACCAGCCAGACAGCGGTGGCCTTGGGCATGAGGATCGTGTCAGCCATAGCGAGGCTCCAGAAACGACGGCGCCCGGCCTTGCGGCCGGGCGGGAATAAGAGGTCCCAGCGTATACGGCGCTTTCGATACGAAGGAAACGGCTTTCAGGGCCCCACCGTCAGCACCACCTTGCCGAGGTGATCGCCCGCCTCGAGCCAGGCGTGGGCTTCGGCCGCCTGCCGCAGCGGGAAGGTCCGGTCGACGATGGGCCGGAAGGCGCCGCTCTCGATCAGCGGCCAGACCTCGCGCTCGACCGCCGCCGCCAGCCGCGCCTTCTCGTCGTTTCCGCGCGGGCGCAGCCGCGAGCCGGTCAGGGTCAGCTGCTTGATCTGGACCGGCATTAGGTCCACGGCGGTCTTCGATCCGGCCAGGAAGGCGATGAACACCAGCCGGCCGAAGGGCTTCAGCACCGCGATGTCCTTGGCCACATAGTCGCCGCCGACCATCTCCAGCACGACGTCGGCGCCGCCCGCCGCCTTCACCGCCTCTACAAAATCGGCCCCGCTCACATCCAGCGACAGGTCGGCGCCGAGGGCCTCGGCCTGACTGGCCTTCTTGGCCGAGCGGGAGGTGGCGATGACCATGGCGCCCCGGGCCTTGGCCAGTTGGATCGCCGTCACGCCGATGCCGGAGGTGGCGCCGTGCACCAGCAGGGTCTCGCCGGCGTTCAGCGCCCCGATCTCGAACACGTTGGAGAACACGGTGAACACCGTCTCGGGCAGGGCCGCCGCCTCTACGAAATCCAGCCCCGCCGGAATGGGCAGGGCGTGGCGGGCGTCGACCACCGCGTATTCGGCGTAGCCGCCGCCGCCCAGCAGGGCCGTGACCCTGTCGCCGACCGTCCAACGCTCCGCACCCTCTCCCAGCGCGGCCACCTCGCCGGCCGCCTCCAGGCCCAGGGTCTCCGGCGCCCCCGGCGGCGGCGGATAGGCGCCGTTGCGCTGAGCGACGTCGGGACGGTTGATCCCCGCCGCCCTCACCGCGATCAGAATCTGCCCGGGGCCAGGCTCGGGGCGCGGCATCTCGCAGGGGACCAGGGCGGCGGCCGGACCCTTGCCGCCCTCGATGCGGATGGCGGTCATGGTCGCGTTAGGCATGTCGGCCTCGATTGGATTTTGCGGGCGAGCGTCGTGGGGTCATAATCCGCGCCAAGGTTGTAGCATAGGGAGGCTCGCCGATGCTGGAGGAACCAGCCGAACCCCGCCGCGGGCGCGGCTTCGCCCTGGCCGATCTGGCCAAGGAGGACCTGGAGCTTCATGGCGTGGAGGAACTGGAGGACCGCATCGAGCAGCTCCAGGTGGAAATCCTGCGCACCAAGGCTCAGCTGGATCGAAAGAAAGCGGGGCGAGAAGCAGCCGATGCGCTGTTCAAGTTCGGCAAAGATTAACGATCTTTAGGGTTAATTGGCATGAAGGTTGCTTTAACCTCTCAGTAACCATGGCCTGGAGAGGGCATGAGAATGACTGAAACAAACGGCGGCGCAGCCCGCTGGCGTACCGGCGGAGTCCAGGACTTCGCATCATCGGAACTATTCGACCGCACCTTCCAGGAGGGCATGGAGCTGGTCGAGGAAACGGCGGCCTATCTCGACGGCTCCGGCCGTCAGGACTCCAAAATGCTGTCGCGCAGCGCCGCCCTCGCCTATGCCGGCGAGAGCATGCGACTGACCACGCGCCTGATGCAGGTAGCCTCCTGGCTGCTGGTGCAAAGGGCCGTGCGCGAGGGCGACATGAACCCCAGCGAGGCCAGCCAGGAACGCTATCGCCTGGCCGATCCCGCCGAGGACTCGCGTCCGGCTCCGGTCGACGACCTGCCGGCCGGCCTGCTGCAATTGCTGGAGCGGTCCGCGCGCCTCTACGAGCGCGTGCTGCACCTCGACAAGCGCATGTACCGCGACGAAGTCGCCGACGGGGCGGCCAACGCGGTCCTGTCTCAATTCGAGAAGCTGAACGCCGCCTTCGGGCGCAACTGACCCAAAATGGCACGGATGTTGGCGCCGAAATGGCGCCAACGGCGCCTCGGAACGAAAAAAGCCGGCCCTTACAGGCCGGCTTTTGCATTTGTCGGACCAAGTCCGAGAATTTTTCGCATTCTTGGTGCGCTACCGCGCTTCGCGCTACTTGAGCGCAGGGCCGTGGCGCAACAGGGCGCCTACTTCTTCACGAAGCCGCCGTACTTGGCGTTGAAGCGCGACACGCGGCCGCCGCGGTCGAGCAGCTGCTGGTTGCCGCCGGTCCACGCCGGGTGAGTCTTCGGGTCGATGTCCAGGTTCAGGGTGGCGTCCGGCTTGCCGTAGGTGGAGCGCGTCCGATACGAGGTGCCATCGGTCATCACCACGGTGATGAAGTGATAGTCGGGGTGGGCGTCTTGCTTCATCGTCTGACCGAACGGAAATGGCCGCCGGCGACGGCGGACGAAATGAGGAATGGGGCCTATACCGAAGCGCCCCCCGAAACGCAAGAGCGGTGGGGTTCATTGCGCTACCGCGCCCTGCTTGAGCGCGAGTGAACCACCGGCAGGCCCGCGGCCATAGACGTCGCCCGGATTCCAAGGCTGACTGCCGGGCCGAAGCGTCCAGGGGGAACTCCGTTGAAGCGTTATTTCGCCTATTTCATCCTCGCCGCCATGGCGCTGGGGGTCCTCGCCGGCTTCGTGCTCAACCAGACCCTGTCGCCCGCCGGGGCCAAGGAGGCGGCCTCGAACCTGTCGATCGTCACCGACGTTTTCCTGCGTCTGATCCGCATGGTGATCGCGCCCCTGGTGTTTTCGACCCTGGTGGTGGGCATCGCCCACATGGAGGACGTCGCCGCGGTCGGCCGGGTGGGGATCAAGAGCCTGGCCTGGTTCTTCGGCGCGGCTCTGGTCTCGCTGGTGATCGGCCTGGTGATGGTGCAGCTGATCGAGCCCGGGGTGGGCGTCAACCTGCCGCATGACGCCGCCGCGGAGGCCGCCACCGGCGTCTCGACTTCCACCTTCACCCTGAAGGACTTCATCGCCCACCTGGTGCCGACCTCGATCGCCGACGCCATGGCGAAGAACGAGATCCTGCAGATCGTGGTGTTCTCGCTGTTCGTCGGCACCGCCGTGGCCCAGCTGGAGAGCAAGGCCCCCGCCCTGATCGTGCTGGCGGAGCAGGTCGCCCAGGTGATGCTCAAGGTCACCGGCTACATCATGCTGCTGGCGCCCCTGGTGATCTTCGCCGCCCTGGCCTCGACCGTGGCTGTCCAGGGCCTCGGCATGCTCGTCGTCTACGCCAAGTTCGTCGGCGGCTTCTATCTGGCGCTGGCGATCCTGTGGGTGCTGCTGCTGGCCGCCTCGACCATCGCGGTGGGCAGGCGCCTGCCCGAGTTCATCCAGACCATGCGCGAACCGGCCTTGCTGGCCTTCTCCACCGCCACCTCCGAGGCGGCCTATCCGGGTCTGCTGGAGGGCCTGCAGCGCTTCGGCGCGCCGCGCAAGATCGTCAGCTTCGTGCTGCCTCTGGGCTATTCGTTCAACCTCGACGGCTCGACCATGTACACGACCTTCGCGGCCCTGTTCATCGCCCAGGCCTACGGCATCCACCTGACGCTGGGCCAGCAGATCGGGATGATGGCGATCCTGATGATCACGTCCAAGGGCATCGCCGGGGTGCCGCGCGCCTCGCTCGTGGTGATCATGGCTGTGCTGCCCTACTTCCACATCCCGGTCGAAGGCATCGCCCTGGTGCTCGGCGTCGACCACCTGCTCGACATGGGCAGGAGCGCGACCAACGTGGTGGGCAATTCGGTGGCCACGGCGGTGGTCAGCAAGTGGGAGGGTCAGCTCGGCGCGGCGGTTGTTCAGGAGAAGGCATCGGCCTGAGACTCGGTCTCGCGAGTCCGGTAAGCGCTGGCGACGACGCCCGCGACAATGGCGATCAACAGCGCGCCGATCACGGCCGAAAAGGCGTATTCCGCGAGAATGGCGGGGTCGAAAATCTCCTGCAGCGGATCGCGTGGAGGAACGAGGACGGACCTGGTCCGTGTCACTGACAGGCCGAGCAGGCCAAGCCGGCTGGTCGTGTACTGCCGGAAGATGAAGACCGTGGCCAGGTTCTTGATCAGGCGCTGAAGCAGGTCGACGCCCACGACCAGGACTGCCAGCAGCCAAATCCGGTCGCCGGCGATGGTCCAGCATCGAAACAGCCCGACACGCCTGCGGTCGAACGCCCACGCCGACGCGACGGCGCTCCACAATAGACCGAGTGTTTCCACGACGGCGATCGCGAAGGGAATCCGGTCATCGCCTGGCGCGCCGAAATGGCTGACGACAAACACCGGCAACAGAGCCGCCGCTGTCGCCACCACCAGCTGGATGATGACCCAGGACACGAACACACAGAGCTCCTCGAGGCCAAGAGCCAGGACCGCGCCTTCAGCCGGCCGAAGGATCGCCCGGAAGGCGGACGTCCACAGCAGAGCCGTGAGCATCAGGGACAGCACCGATGCGGCGGCGGTGAACGCCAGGAACTGGCCGCTGAAGGCGCTGGCCGCACCGGCGAAGATGCCTGCCTGCATCTGCTCGAGCAACCGCGCACGGATAAAGGTGAAGAAGACCGTCTGCGCCAGCGTCAGCGCAGCCCACAACAGGATCAGCAGCGGCCGGCGCCGGATCAGGTCGAGGCCGGTCTGCAGCGCGCTCCTGGCCGTGAAGTCGCTCATGCCCGCCCCTGTTTTCCTGCGGCGCTCGTAGCCTCAGCTCGTCGCGGCAGCCGAACCGGTTGGGAATTTTGCGGCCTGAGGGTCCTCCAGGCTGGCGCGATAGGCGCAGGTCACGATCCCCGCCACGAAGGCGATCGTCAGCGCGCCGATCACCGCCAGCGTCGCGCCCTGCAACAAGCCCGGCGCCTGGAACACCGCCTCCACGCGATCCCCGGTCGAGGGGAACGGATTCGCCGAATGGCGCGGGGCGAACATCGGGTTGCGGTAGAGCGTCAGAACCCACTGATGAGCGGCGAAGTTGGCCAGACGCTGCAGGATCGCCACGCAGATGACCAGGGCCGCCAGCCGCCAGAATCGGCCGCGGACAATGGCCCAAGAGCGGAACGGCGCGACTCTCAGCTTGGCGAACGCCCACGCCGAGGCGACCGCGCTCCAGAAGAAGGCGATCACGCCGATGACGGCCTCAGCCGGTGAGATCATCCGAGCGTTCAAATCGTTGAAGTGGCTGACAAGCAAGACCGGCAACGACGCTGACAGGGCCCCCGCTATGACCTGAATGATGAACGAGGTCGCGAAAACCGAAAGCTCTTCGAGGCCGAAGCTCAGCGGGACGCGTGCGGCCGGCCGCATGAGAGCGCGGAAGGCGGAAGTCCAGAGCACCGACGTCAGGACGAGCGCCAGCGTGGTGGCGCCCAGAGTGTAGAGCAGCAGAAGTCCGTTGAACGCGCCGCCGGACCCCCAAGGGTTGATGCGCTCCTGGGCCCACCCCAGGTACTCCTCTCTGGTCACAGCGACGGCTATCGTTTCGGCCAGCAGCACAGACGCCCACAGGAGGACCAGCAGCGGTCGCCGCCGGATCAGCTCTGCGCCGGTCAGCAGCGCGCCCTTGGCCGTGAAGCTAGTCATGTCCAGCCCCCCTGTTTCCCGCGACGGTAGCAGGGCGCGGAGGGAGCGCAAGCGAGCGCTGCCAGGCCCAGACGCCTTGTCCTGGGTCAAGGCGTCGGTCGCGGATCGGTGGCCAACTGAGAGCCGCCTGCAGTGGACCGCCATGTGAGAGATATCACCGTGAACCGCTGGTTCGGCCCGGTCGCCGCGTTCGCCGCCGCCGCCTTCGCGGTGGCCTACGACATCCCCCAGGTGCTCCAGGTGCTGGGCGTGTTGCACGACCCTTGGGACCGCATCCTGATCTTCGCGCCGTCGCTGGCGCTGGCCCCGGCCTATGTGCTCACAGCCGCCGCCGTCCACGCCGCCGCGGCCCCGGCCCTGAAGGTCTGGAGCCTGGCCGCCCTGGCCCTGGCCATCCTCTACGCCGCCGACGTCAGCCAGATCTACGTCGTGCAGCTTGGGGCGGTGATCCCCAGCGATCTCGCCGGCCAGCACGCCATCAGCGCCTTCGCCGCCTGCTGCGGCTGGCATGCGCCGGCCACGGCGGTCGACCTCTTGGGCTACACCTACATGAGCGGCTCGACGGCCCTGATGGCCGGCGCCTGTCCGGGCGCGGGCGGGCGCGGGACGAGGCTGGCGCTCCTGGCCAACGGCGCCCTGGCGCCCGTGCTGATCGGGCAGCTGGCCTGGCCTTGGCTGATCTACGGCGGCGCGATCTGGATGGCGACGTTTCCGGCCGCCATGATCCTGGTCGGCCTGCAACTGAAGCGAGGAAGCCTCGCCGCCTAGGCTTGCGCCGCCCGCAGCCGCTCCAGAATCTGCGGCATCAGCTCCAGGTTGGAGGCGACGATGTTGCCGGTCTCCAGCACGTCTTCGCTGGGATCGATGCCCGAGATCTTGCCGCCGGCCTCGGTGACCAGAAGGATGCCCGCGGCGATGTCCCAGGGGTTCAGCGAACGCTCCCAGAAGCCGTCGAACTTACCGGCCGCCACCCAGGCCATGTCCAGGGCCGCCGAGCCGAACCGGCGGATGCCGGAGACGCGCTGGGTCAGCTGGTGCAGCTCCTTGAGGAACTGACCGTGGCCGGGGCGGCCCGCAAAGGGGATGCCGGTGGCCAGGATGGTCTCGACCAGCTCGCGCCGCGCGGCCACGCGGATGCGCTTGTCGTTCATCCAGGCGCCCTTGCCCTTCTCGGCCCAGAAGAAGTCGCCGGTGGCGGGGTTGTAGGTCACCGCGGCCACGATCACGCCCTCGCGCGACAGGGCGATGTTGATGGCGAAGTGCGGAATGGCGTGCAGGAAGTTGGTCGTGCCGTCGAGCGGGTCGATGATCCAGGCGTGGGTCTTGTCGGTGCCCTCGGTCTTGCCGCTCTCCTCGCAGACGAAGCCATAGCCGGGACGGGCCTTGGACAGCTCCTCCATCAGCACCTGCTCGGCCTTGAGGTCGGCGGCGGAGACGTAGTCGCCCAGGCCCTTCTTGGACACCTGCAGCTCGGCAAGCTCGCCGAAGTCGCGCGCCAGCCCCCGGCCGGCCTTGCGGGCGGCGTCGGACATCACCTTGAGAAGGGCGGAGGGCGTGGCCACGGGCAAAGACCTTTGAATTGAGGGGGCGGAACCTACTGGCGAGGGGCGGTCCATGCAAGGCGCGTCCTCCCCCGCGAGCGGGGGAGGTGGACCAAAGGGCCGGAGGGGGCGTGCGGAAAGCGCCTCGTCTGGCCTACGCCCCCTCAGTCACTTCGTGACAGCTCCCCCGCTCTGCGGTGGAGCACGCGACGTTTTAGGTGCGAAGGGCGTCGTCGATGGCGGCGATGAAGGCCCGCACCGCCGCGCCCGGTCCCTTGGGATGGCTCCAGACAGCGCTTGAGACGGCGATGAAGTCGGCGCCGGCCTGCACCACCGGGCCGCAATTCTCCGGGGTGATGCCGCCAATGGCGACGCAGGGAACCTGCATGGTCTCCTGCCAGATGGTCAGGGTCTCCAGCTCGCAGCGCGTGGGGGCGTCCTTGGTCGCAGTGTCGAACATGGCCCCGAAGGCGACGTAGTCGGCGCCGGCCTCGGCCGCCTCCATCGCCAGGTGGCGGCTGTCGTGGCAGGTGACGCCGACCGTGGCGGTCTTGCCGACGATCCGGCGCGCCTCGGCGCAGGACGCGTCGCCCTGGCCCACGTGCACCCCGTCGCAGGCGAGCCGAGCGGCGAGGTCGGGCCGGTCGTTCATGATCACCGCCACCTGATGCGCCTGGGCCACGGGCAGGACGGCGCGGGTCACGCGCTCGATTTCGGCGTCGGGAACGTCCTTCAGCCGCACCTGCAGGGCCGCCACGTCGCCGGCCAAAAGGGCTTCTTCGAGCGCTGTCAGGAACGCCGGCAGGTCGGCGATCCTGGGCGGGGTAATCAGATAGAGGCGGCAGGCTTCGGCGGGCATGGCTTGCCGCTAGGCCTGACCAGCGCCGGCGTCAATGTAGTATCAGCCAGCGAAGGATCGACGCCGCCGCGGCCACCGCCACACCGCTGAGCGCGGCTATGCCGAAGAACCAGGCCAGACGGCGGCGCAGGCTGGGCTCAGTGGTATCCGGCATCGGGCGCCTTGCCGCGGAAGATCCAGTAGACCCAGGCGGTGTAGCCCAGGATGAAGGGCAGCAGGATGGCCACGCCGATCAGCATCAGGGTCAGGGCCTGAGGACTGGAGGCGGCTTGCTCGAAAGTCAGGGCGTAGGGCACGACATAGGGGACGAAGCCGAGCCCCAGGCCGATGTAGCCCGACAGGAAGGCCATGACCGCGCCGACCATCGGCGTGTGGGCGTGGGCCTCGCGGCTGCGGGCGCCCATGAAGGCCATCATCAGTCCGACCAGGCCCATCAGCGGGATGGGCGCCAGGGGCAATAGGCGGCGCTCCTCCAGGACGTGGGGCCCGACGCCCCAGCGGGCGGCCACCTCGGGATGCACGAACAGGGTCGCCACGCTGACCGCCGCCAGGACCAGGCCGACGGCGACCGCCGCCGTCTGCGCCCAGCTCCGGGCGCGCTCGTGCAGGGGGCCCTCGGTCTTGATGATCAGCCAGCCCGCGCCCAACAGGACGTAGCCGGCGACCAGGCCCAGGGCGACGAGTAGGGTGTAGGGGCTGGCCCAGTCGAACGGCCGGCCGATGAAGCGGTCGTCGGCCACCTTGATCCCCTGAATGAAGCCGCCCAGCACGAAGCCCTGGGCCACGGCGGCCATCAGCGATCCGCAGGCGAAGGCCCAGGTCCAGAACGGCTTGCCGCGGCCGCGTCCGTGCAGGCGGAACTCGAAGGCCACGCCGCGCAGGATCAGACCCGTCAGCATCAGGATCACCGGCAGGTAGAGGGCCGGCATGAGGATGGCGTAGGCCGAGGGGAAGGCGATCATCAGCCCGCCGCCGCCCAGCACTAGCCAGGTTTCGTTGCCGTCCCACACCGGGGCGATCGAAGCCATCATCTGGTCGCGCTCGCGGTCGCTCCCGGCGAAGGGGAACAGCATTCCGATGCCGAGGTCGAAGCCGTCGAGCAGCACATAGAGCAGCACGGCCACGGCCAGCACGCCGGCCCAGATCAGGGGCAGGTCAATCGCCATGGGGCTCCTCCTCCGCGAGCGCCGCGCCGAGGGGCGAGCCGGGGGCGCGCGACGATGCTTCGGCCTCGCCCGGCGGCGCCGGACCCTGGGCCACCAGCCTGAGGATGTAGAGCGCGCCGACGCTGAACACGACCGCGTAGACGATCAGGAAGGCCAGCAGCGAGGCCGACACCTGCACGGCCCCGATCGGCGCGACCGCCTCGGCCGTGCGCATCCAGCCGTAGATCACCCAGGGCTGGCGGCCGACCTCCGCCGTCGTCCAGCCGGCGATCACCGCCACGAAGCCCGCTGGGGCCATGAGCGCGGCGAAGCGCAGGTAGAGGCGAGCGCCGTCCAGCTTGCCGGTCAGCCACAGGACCCCGCCCACGAGCCCCTGCAGGATCATCAGCAGGCCCAGGCCGACCATGATGCGGAAGGCCCAGAACACCACCGCCACCGGCGGCTGGTTGGCGCGGCCCATGGGCTTCAGGCCCTGCACCACCGCGTCGGCGCGGCCATGGGTGATCCAGCTGCCGAGCTCGGGCACCGAAAGGGCGAAGCGGTTGGCCTGGGCGTCGCGGTCGGGCCAGGCGATGACGTTGAAGGCCTGGTGCGCCTTGGTGTCCCAGAAGGCCTCGATGGCGGCGAGCTTGGAGGGCTGCGTCTCGCCCACCTGTTTGCCGGCGGCGTCGCCGATGAGGAGCTGCAGCGGAGCCACCACCAGCACCATGCCGATCGCCATGCGCAGGGCGATGCGCGACTCCCGCTGTCCGGGCCGGCCGAGCAGCACGAAGGCCGAGGCGCCGCCGACCACCAGGGCGGTGGACAGATAGGCCGCCAGCACCATGTGGACGAAGCGCAGCGGCAGGGTCGGCGAGAAGATCGCCGCCATCCAGTCGGTGACGATGAAGCGGCCGCGGGCGTCGAGCATGAAGGCGACCGGATGCTGCATCCAGCTGTTGGCCGACAGGATCCAGAAGGCCGAGACCACGGTGCCGAAGGCGACGATGCAGGTGGCCAGGAAATGCAGCCCGCGCCCGACCTTCTTGCGGCCGAACAGCATCACCCCGAGGAAACTGGACTCCAGGAAGAAGGCGGTCAGCACCTCGAAGCCCAGCATCGGGCCGATAGCCGGCGAGGCCTTGGCGGAGAACACGCTCCAGTTGGTGCCGAACTCGTAGCTCATCACCACCCCGGACACGACGCCCATGCCGAAGGAGATGGCGAAGATCTTGATCCAGAAGCGGTAGAGGGCGTCGAAGGCGTCTTGCTTGGTGACCAGCCACAGCCCTTCCAGCACGGCCAGGTAGCTGGCCAGGCCGATGGTGAAGCTGGGGAAGATGATGTGCCAGGCGATGGTGAAGGCGAACTGCAGCCTTGCCAGCAGGATCGCGTCCAGGTGCATCGAAACGTTCCCTAGCCTGGGGCTGATCTACATCAACGCACGCGGCCGCGTCCTCAATTTATGCTGCGAATGAGTTGCAAGGGCATTTGCTCGTTGCTATATGAGAATAGCTCGCAACGGCGACGGTCCGGCGCGAGGGGAACACCGAACGACATGTACGTCTGCAACTGCAACGGCATCCGCGAGCGCGACGTCCTCCAGGCCATCGAGGCGGGGGCGAGCAAGCCCGCCGACGTGTTCCGCCATTGCCAGGGCGCCGCCCAGTGCGCCAAATGCGTCTGCGACATGCGCTGCATGATCCAGTCCTCGAAAGAGACGCTGCGCATCGCCGCCGAATAGGAGGCGCGCCATGCAAGGCGATCGCGAGATCATCAAGCTGCTCAACACCGTGCTCACCAACGAGCTGACCTCGGTGAACCAGTACTTCCTGCACGCCCGCATGCTGCAGAACTGGGGCCTCAAGAGCCTCGGCAAGGTGGTGTACGAGGAATCCATCGAGGAGATGAAACACGCCGACAAGCTGATCAAGCGGGTGCTGTTCCTCGACGGCCTGCCCAACCTGCAGGACCTGCACAAGCTGGCCATCGGCGAAAACATCTCCGAGGTGCTGCGCTCGGATCTGGCGCTGGAGATGCGCGGCCGCGAGACCCTGGTGGCCGGCGTGGTCCAGTGCGAGGCGGCGCGCGACTTCGTCAGCCGCGAGGTGCTGGTGGACATCCTGGAAGACACCGAGGAGCACATCGACTACCTCGAAACCCAGATCAGCCTCCTGGGCAGCCTCGGCGAGCAGAACTACCTGCAATCGGCGATGGGCGAGGTGGAAGAGTAGCGTGCTCCTCCGCATGGCGGGAGAGCTGTCGCGAAGCGACTGAGGGGGGCGTGCGGAGAGCGCCGCGCTTGAACCACGCCCCCTCCGACCCTTCGGGTCGTCGACACAAATCGTATACGATTTGCTAGACCCCCCGCTACGCGGTGGAGGACGCGCTCCTCATCTCCTTAAAGGCGTCCAGCGCCCGCGCCCGGGCGACGGCGTGGTCCACGATCGGCGCGGGATAGCCGGCGGCCCCGCCCGCCTCCCAGGGCTTGTGGATGACAGAGGCCGGCAAGGCCTTCAGCTCCGGAACCCAGCGCTTCACATAGACGCCGTCCGGGTCGAACCGCTCGCCCTGGGCTGTCGGGTTGAAGATGCGGAAGAACGGCTGGGCGTCGGCGCCGGAGCCCGCGCTCCACTGCCAGTTGGCCGGATTGTTGGCCTCACAGGCGTCCACCAGCGTGTCCCAGAACCAGGCCTCGCCCTCGCGCCAGTCGATCAGCAGGTGCTTGATCAGGAAGGAGGCGACCACCATCCGCACCCGGTTGTGCATGAATCCCGTCGCCCACAGTTGGCGCATGCCGGCGTCGACCAGGGGATAGCCGGTGCGGCCCTCGCGCCAGGCTTGCAGCCCTTGCGGGTCGCCGCGCCAGGGGAAGCGGTCGAAGTCTGGGCGGAGGTTGCGACAGGCGATGTCGCCGTGGTGGTGGAGCAAGGCGTGGTTGAACTCGCGCCAGCCGAGCTCGGCGATGAACTTGGGGCTGTCGCCGCAGGCGGCGCGCACCTGGCGCGGCCCGATCTCGCCCCAGTGAAGATGCGGCGAGAGGTGTGAGGTTCCGTTGTGTTCGGGCCGGTCTCGGGCTTCGGAATAGCGGCCCAGGTGTTTGCGGAAATCGGCGAGTTGTTCCTGCGCGCCCGCCTCGCCCGGCGTCCAGATGTCGAAGCCGCCTGACCAGTCGGGCTTGGACGGGTGCAGGCGCCAATCGCCGAGATAGTCGGACTCCGGCCAGCGGTCCGGGGCGGGGATGCGGTCGGGTGCGGGGTGGAGCGGCTCGTCCTCGATCAGCCGTTCGGCCGCCTTCCAGAACGGCGTGAACACCGCATAGGGCTGGCCCGATCCAGTCTTCACGCGCCAGGGCTCGACCAGCAGGGAGGTGTTGAACGAGCGCGCGCCGAGCTCGGCCTTCAGGTCGCTGTCGCGAGCGACCGCCGCCGGGCCGTAGAGCCGGTTCCACACCACCTCTGCGCCGAGTTCCTGGGCCAGCGAGGGCAGGACGACCGCCGGATCGCCCCGGCGCAGGACCAGGCGCGAGCCGCGGCGGCGAAGGTCGAGATCCAGGGCGCGGAGCGACTTGTCGAGCCACCAGCGCGAGGCCGCGCCCCACGGGCGGCCGTCGGAGGCCTCGTGCAGAATGAACAGGGGCACGATCGGGCGCCCAGTCTCCGCCGCGACACGCAGGGCGGGATTGTCGGCGAGACGGAGGTCCTGCCGGAACCAGACGATAATGGGAGGAGCCAAGCGGCGCGGATCAGGCATCGCGCCTGAGTACGGAAGCCTCAGAGGATTGGATCAGTGGCGGGGCTTGACGGAAGCCGCATCGGCTGCCGCCGCCTGAGCATCGCTGGCTGCGGCGGACGCGGCTTCCACTTGCTCCAAATCCTCTGCGTGCTTGAGAACCGAAAGCGGCGCCGACTGCGCCTGGGCCAGGGGCTTGGACCACGGATTCATGCCCACGCAGTAGCCCGACAGGTTCCCGCACTGACGCAGCTCGCCCGTTCGGGAATCGACCACCACGATGACTTCCTGGTCGTCCTTGAGGCGCGCCGTCGCGGACGACATCGGGGCGGCGGCGCCGGCGATCTGAGACCACATCCGGTCGGCGGAGTAGATGCCGACGCCGGCGAACCGACCTCGCTCAACTCCGCTTTCGAGGATTCCGGGCCTGTTGCATGCGCCCAGACAAATCACAGGGAAGACGACAGCCAGCCAGACAGCCTTCATGGACGCCTCCATCAATCACGGATCCGTGATCAATGGATACGTGATCACGAACCCGTGATCGATGCAAGCGGTCTGAGCCGCGGGCCCTACTCCGCCGCCCGGCGCGCCACGACCACGGTCTGGGCCAGTTCGCCGGCGGCGTAGCGCCTGGCCATCTGGGCGGTCGACAGCGGCTTGATCTTCGACGCCCGACCCTCGCAGCCGAACTCCAGGTAGCGCTGCCGGCACACCGCGCGCATCGCCTCCTTGGCGGGCTTCAGATAGCTGCGCGGATCGAACTCGCCAGGCTTCTCGGCCAGGGCCTTGCGCACCGCGCCGGTCATGGCCATGCGGTTGTCGGTGTCGATGTTGACCTTGCGCACGCCGTGCTTGATGCCGCGCTGGATCTCCTCGATCGGCACGCCCCAGGTCTGGGGCATCTGGCCGCCGTAGCGGTTGATCACGTCCTGCAAGTCCTGCGGCACCGAGGAGGAGCCGTGCATCACCAGGTGGGTGTTGGGCAGGCGGCGGTGGATCTCCTCGATCACGTGCATGGCCAGGACCTCGCCGTCGGGCTTGCGCGAGAACTTGTAGGCCCCGTGGCTGGTGCCCATGGCGATGGCCAGGGCGTCGACGCCGGTGGCCTTGACGAAATCGACCGCCTGATCCGGATCGGTCAGCAGCTGGCTGTGATCGAGCTTGCCCTCGGCCCCGTGCCCGTCCTCCTTGTCGCCCATGCCGGTTTCCAGCGATCCGAGCACGCCGAGTTCGCCCTCCACCGAGACGCCGCAGGCGTGGGCCATGTCGACCACCTGGCGGGTGACGGCCGCGTTGTAGTCGTAGTCGGCGGGAGTCTTGCCGTCAGCCTTGAGGCTGCCGTCCATCATCACGCTGGTGAAGCCGTACTGGATGGCGGTGGCGCAGGTGGCGGGGTTATTGCCGTGGTCCTGGTGCAGGCACACCGGGATCTGCGGATAGAGCTCGACCAGGGCGTCGATCAGGTATTTCAGCACGATGTCGTTGGCGTAGGAGCGCGCGCCGCGGCTGGCCTGGATGATGACCGGGGCGTCGACGGACTCGGCCGCCTCCATGATCGCCAAGCCCTGCTCCATGTTGTTGATGTTGAACGCGGGCAGGCCGTAGTCGTGCTCGGCCGCGTGGTCCAGAAGCTGCCTCAGGGTGATCCGCGCCATGGTCCTGCTCCCAACCTTTGCCCAACTCAGTCCGGCTTCAGCGCCGCCACGCCCGGCAGCTCCCGGCCTTCCATCCATTCCAGGAACGCGCCGCCCGCGGTGGAGACAAAGGTGAAGTCCTTGGTCACCCCCGCCACGTTCAGCGCCGCCACCGTGTCGCCGCCGCCGGCCACGGCCACCAGCTTGCCTTCCTTGACGCGCTCGGCCGCGAATCGGGCGGTCTCGACCGTGCCCTTGTCGAAGGGCGGCATCTCGAACACGCCCAGCGGCCCGTTCCAAACCAGGGTCGCGGAGTTGGCGATCGCGCGGCACAGGCGCTCGACGGTCTCCGGGCCGGCGTCGAGGATGCGTTCGTCCTCGTCGATCGCGCCCACGGTCCGCACCCGCGCCGGCGCGCCGGGCGCCATCTTCTCCGCCACCACGATGTCGAGGGGCAGGAACAGCTTGCAGTTGTTGCGCCCGGCCAGGCGGATGATCTCGCGGGCGGTCTCGGCCAGGTCCTTCTCGGCGTAGGAGGCGCCGATGTCGTGACCCTGGGCGTAGAGGAAGGTATTGGCCATGCCGCCACCGATGGCCAGCTTGTCGAGCTTGGTCACCAAGTGGCGCAGCAGATCGAGCTTGGTCGACACCTTGGACCCGCCGACGATGCCGATCACCGGCCGCTCCGGATGGCCGAGCGCCCGGTGCAGCGCCTCCAGCTCCGCGCGCATGGACTCCCCGGCATAGGCCGGCAGCAGCCGCGCCACGCCCTCGGTGGAGGCGTGGGCCCGGTGGGCCGCGGAGAAGGCGTCGTTGACGTAGAGGTCGCCGAGGTCGGCCAGCTGCCTGGCGAAGGCCGGGTCGTTCTTCTCTTCGCCGGCGTGATAGCGCACGTTCTCCAGCAGCAGCACCTCGCCGGGCTGGAGCGCCTCGATCGCCGCCTTTGCCTTGGGCCCGACGCAGTCGTCGGCGAAGGCCACCTCCTTGCCGAGCAGCGCCGAGAGGGGCCGCACGATCGGCTTCAGGCTCATGTCCGGCACGCGCTTGCCCTTGGGCCGGTCGAAGTGGGCCAGAAGGACGGTCTTGGCGCCCTTCTTCATCAGCTTGCGCAGAGTGGGCATGGCGGCGCGCAGGCGGGTGTCGTCGGACACCACCTTGCCGAGGCTGGAGTCGGCCATGGGCACGTTGAAGTCCACCCGGACCAGGGCGGTCTTCCCGGCGATGTCGCCGGCCTGGTCGATCGTCCGAAAATCCATCGCCGTGCTTTTTCCTAGAGGAACTTGGCCATCGCCAGGGCCGTGTCGGCCATGCGCGTGGAGAAGCCCCACTCGTTGTCGTACCACGACAGCACCCGCACCAGCTGGCCCTCGATCAC
>Ga0265327_10001377_pt1 | contig 31127 bp, 27 predicted proteins | sample 41621metaG_FD_202089 | JGI IMG/M metagenome (GOLD analysis project Ga0265327, IMG submission 202089) | Rhizosphere microbial communities from Carex aquatilis grown in University of Washington, Seatle, WA, United States - 4-16-21 metaG | ecosystem: Host-associated > Plants > Roots > Rhizosphere...
GCGTGCGCTTGGCAATTGCGACCGCCTCCGGAACACGATCAAGCCTGTCGACAAGAATGACCACGTCCGCCGCTTCGGAGGAGGCGCTTGCGCCGCGAGCGCCCATAGCCATACCCACGTTCGCCGCAGCCAAGGCCGGAGCATCGTTAATGCCGTCGCCGACCATCAATGTCGGAGCAAGGCGCCGTTCTGTGGTGACAGCATCGACCTTGTCCGAAGGAACGCGGTCGGCGAGCACTGAATCGAGATCGAGGGCGGATCCAATCGTTTCGGCTGGCTCGGCGCGATCTCCGGTCACCATGACGATTCTGGTGACCCCCACCCTTCGTAGAGCCTGAATGGCTCGCGGGGTTTCACGACGCAACTCATCCGCAAACAGGAGGACGCCGACGACGCGGCCCTCCAGGGCTACGAACACCGTTAGCGCCGAGCGCCATGACGCCCGTCGGGCCGCCCGCCGGGCCCATTCGTCCAGTCGGCCTTCGCGATTGACGAGTTGCAGGGAGCCGACTCCGATTTTTTGTCCATCGACGAGGCCCTCTAATCCGGAGCCAAGAACCTCGCGAATGTTCTGCGGAATAGCGAGAGAAAGGCCTTTACCTCGCGCAGTAGCGACCATCGTCGCCGCGACGATATGGTGTGACGCCTGTTCGAGAGAGGCGGCAAGTCGCAATACTTCTTCGGGAGCGGTTCCTGGAGCCGTATCTATCGCGACCAATCGGGCGCCCCCAACGGTCAGGGTCCCCGTCTTGTCGAACATCACGGTTTGGATGCGGGCGAGAGCCTCGAGCGGCCCGCCACCCTTGAATAGAATGCCGCGGCGCGCGGCTTGCGCGGTTCCGCCAATGAAGGCTGCAGGGGCAGCGAGGATAAGCGGACAGGGGGTCGCCGCGACAACCACAGCGAGCGCTCGAATTGGATCCCCTGACAGCCACCAGGCGGCTCCAGCAAGGCAAAGCGTGACCGGTAGAAGGAAAAGCGCGTAGCGATCCACCATGCGGATAAAAGGAGCCTTGGCGGTTTGTGCGGCGGTGACCATTCGGACAATGCCCGCGTAGGTGCTGTCGCCAGCGGTCGTCGTCGCCCGCATCTCAAAGGTTTCGCCGACGTTGATCGTGCCGCTGCCGACGGATTCGCCCGCGTTCCGAACTACCGGAATGGGTTCGCCGGTCAGCGCTGCTTCATCGATGAGGGCGCTGAGGCTTGTGATCTGACCATCGATCGGGACGACCTCTCCGGCTCGCACCAGAATAGCGTCCCCGACGGCGATGTCATTTATAGGCGTGTCTTCGATTGTCTCGCCGCTCTTCCTGTGAGCGAGACGCGGCGCGCGATCTATGAGCGCTTTCAAATCGCGTTCCGCGCGTCCGACCGCGAAATCTTCCAGCAGACCGCCGCCGGCATACATGACGGCGACGATCACCCCCGCCAAATTCTCGCCGAGCGCCAGCGCCGCCACCATTGAAATGAAAGCGACCGCGTCCACGCCCATTCGACCCGCGCGAATATCGCGTATGATGGAGATCGCGAGACTTGCGATAACTGGCGCCGTGCCGAGCCCGAAGGCCCATTGCGCCAAATCGGATCGTTCCGAGAGCCACGCCGAGAGCCCTACGCCCAGCCCAGCGAGAGGAATGGCCAACAGCCCGCGCCTCAGGATTCGTTCGTCGATCCACATTCTCGTGCTCGCGCCAAAGAGCCAAACCGTAGATAGATGCCTTATTTTGTGTTCATTGGTCGCCGGCTTCGGCTTGGTTACGTGTCCGGCGTAAAGAACGTCGGACACGGTAATCCGCCGCCTACATCATAAACTCCGGTTGCAACTCAACCTAAATCACAAAGACTCTATTGGAGAGATATCGCCAATCTCGCTGCCCAACTTGCGGCGATAGAGAGGACGACGCCGGGAATAATTCGCAAGGCAAAGCCGCGGGATCCTGTGGCGATGGCCACGACGCATTTCGAAAGGGCGTTGGTCGTTATTGCGATAAGTATGGGCAGCACGGCGTCTTCCGGCGTCAACTTTCCGGTGGTCGCCAGAGACGCAACCGAAACGGCCGCGGCGTGGGTGTCGGCGAGTCCCGCGAAAGCCGCGCCGACAACGATCCCTAAATCGCCGAGACGGTCCTTCAAGAAAGCGGCGGCCATCAACATCAGGGCGATTGTCCCCGCCACCGCAAGAGCCACGCGAATGCTGAAGGCTTGGCCTGGAGCTGCGGGCGGCGTTTCCCTCGACTTTAGAGCTAATAAGGTGAAGGCTAAGCCATAGAGCGTCGCCGCGCCGCCGCCGGCCGCTAATATCGGCGTCATGGCCCAAAACGTCGGTTGATTGGTGGCAAAGAGGAGCAGCGCCATTTGCAGAAAGGTTGCGACCGTCGAGAGAGTCGCGCCCGCGACGGCGGCCTTCAGGCATGTCGGCGCGGCCGCGGCGCGGCTGGCCATCGAGCCGATCGTCGCGGTGCTGGAGACGAAGCCCGATGCGAGGCCGGCGATTGGCAATCCGTAGCGCGCCCCGAGTACCCGTGTCGCGACGTGACCGCAGGCCCCCAAGGTCAGGACGAGGATCACGAGCAACCAAAGCGTGTGCGGATTGAGCGCGTCCAAGGGACCAAGATAGCGATCCGGAAGTTGCGGCCAGACGACCAGTGTTGCGAAGCCGAGGATGAGACCGTCTCGGAATTCGGCGTCGGTTAGCGCACCCTTCACAAACCCGTGAACCAGCGCCTTGGAAGCGAACACAGCGGCGACGACGACTGCGAGGCCCGATGCCAGTAAGGCGTCCGACATCGCTAATCCTCCGAGAACGGCGGTCGCCAAGAGGCCCATTTCCGAGGTCAAGCCGGGATCATCCTCGTGGCTGCGAAAGTAGGATACGCCCGCAAGGGCCGCGACGGCCGCCGTAATTGTCGCGAGTAGAACAACGCCTCTAACATGCATGGCGACAGCGCCAAGAAGGGAGACAATCGCGAAAGTGCGTATGCCCGTGGAACGACGGGTCGGACCTTCTCCCTTGCTGCGCTCGCGCTCCGCTCCAATAAAAAGGCCGAGCGTGACGGCGATTGCAAAATTGATCCACTCCGGGTCCGTCATTTCGAGAACCTATCTCAAGGCGTGCGCGAGACCGAAGGCGGCGGCGGCGGCGAGGCCGCCGACCAGCAAAGTCTGAAGCGCAGCCTTTATTGGGCTCACTCCAGTGAAATGTCCCTTCGCCGCGCCGAAGCACAAAAGGGCGCCGCCGGTTGTCAGCACGGAAACAAGCAGCGCCGAGCGGATGTTTTGCGTCGCCATATAAGGCACTAGCGGCACAAGGCCGCCCAGCACATAGGCTCCCCCTATGGTGATGGCGCTTGTGAGCGCACGCCGAGGATCGGGTTTCTCAAGCCCCAATTCAAATCGCATCATGAAGTCGATCCAGCGCTCCCGATCGGTTGAAATTGCGCCAACGACGGATTTGAGCGGATCGCCCTCGAGACCATAGCCACGCAACAAAACTTCGATCTCGCGGATTTCGTGCTCCCGCATGTGGTCGATTTCTTTTCCCTCCCGCGCCGCCTCCGACTCATAATGCTGGGCGTCGGTCTTCGCCGCTAGAAAACCGCCTAACCCCATGGCGATTGCGCCCGCGGCGAGTTCCGCAATGCCTGCCGTAACGATCACGTCCGTGCTGGAAACCGCCGCCGACAGTCCGGCCGCCAGGGCGAATGGGACGGTCAGGCCGTCGGACATGCCGATCACGGCGTCGCGAACAATTGCCGTCGCCGTGAAGTGTTTCTCTATGTGCGGGGTCGTCGGCATCAGTGGCGTTCCCAAAATATGGCGCAGCTGGCGCACGCCTCGTCGGAAGTTTTGCTGTGGCGGCGACCGAAGCAGGGACGAAGGATGTTCTCCGATCGCGCGCCTCGCCGATCGACCTCGCGGTTCGCCGTCAACGCTATGCGGTCTCATCAAGGCGGCCTGCTGGATGAGAGGTCGCCGATTCCCGCCTGACCATAGGCTCGGCGTATAGAACGTCTAGCGCCGTGATGACAAATAGCGTCAACGGCGCCGCAAGGAATGCGGCGGACGGACCAAATAATATCGCGCAGGATATGACGGCGAGCAGGGTGATTGCGGGTGGGAGCGAGGTCGCCTCTGATTGGATGAGAGGCGTAATGAAATTGCCTTCAATAAAATGCACGCATATATACATCGCTATCACGGCCGCGGCGTAGTAAGGCCCTTGCGCGAGAGCGAAGAGCGACGCCAGGATCGCCGTCAGCACTGATCCGAGATAGGGCACGAAGGACATCAGGCCGCCCACAAGCCCCAGAACGAAAGCCGCTTCGATTCCCAAAGCCCAGAGGCCGAGGCCGGACAGCACACCGACGGTCGCCATGACGGCGACTTGCCCAGCAAACCACCGGCTAAGGATATTGCCTGTCGCGTCGAGTAGCTCCGATACTTTCGACCGCGCCGAAAGGGGCAAGAGCCGCAATACGCCGGACCGATACCGCTCCGGTTGCGCCGCCAGATAGATCGAGACTATGGCCATTACGACAAGCGAACCGGTCGCCCCGAGAAAGGATCGCATGATTGGCGTCAGCGTCTTTGCGATCCAGCCCGTCGTTCCGGAAAGGTCGTTTATTTCTAATTTCGATAACAGATCCCGCGTATAGGGGTGCGCTTCGATCTGGTTTGTGAGCCACTGAAGTCCGTCGGGGATTTTCTCCGACAACTCGTCGAGCTGCGTGTTGATTGTCGCGCCAAAGAACCAGCCAACAGCCCCGAGCACGATTAGGCCAATTGTCACCACGGCCAGCAAGCCGAATGCGTAAGGAACTCGCAGCTTGCGGGTGAGAAACTGCGCCACCGAACTCATGCCGATGGCGAGCACCAGCGCGCCGAACAAGATGAACAGGACATCTCGCAGGGTCCATGCCGCCAAAACGGCGCCGATCATCGCGAGCAGAACCGCGGCCCTGCTGGCGAACTGCCCGATCGGCTCGGCGAGCCGCTGTCGTTGTTCCTCCTGCATAAGTCACAACGCTCCTCAACAATTTAGCGGCGCTCGCGCGCTTACGATCGGCCACCGCCCTGATATCGGACCGCCATGTGAATCGAAAGTGACGAAGCGAAACGCAAGGGATTTCCATGCCATTGGCCTATGGCCGCAGGCGCGCCCGGCCATTTTGGAACGCGCTCCACGGCGTCGAGGGTCCGAAGGAGCTACCGTGAAACCAAGGGGGGATGGTCAAATGTCGCTGGTGCTCCGTCGTCTCCGACGACACAGCGCGTCAATGCCCTTCTTATGGCCAACCATGAATGAGTCGCGCGCGCACGATGAGGCTCGACCATTCCTTGGCGGTGTAACCGTGGCCGGCCCGCGGTGTGGCGAGCGCCTGCTTGTGCGCGCAAAGTTCGTTTGCGGCCCCACGCTTAGCGCCATCGACATAAAAGTAAAGGACATTCATCTTGAGCACCGAGCGTTGCTGGCTCAGGACCGTGCCGCGCTTTTTCACCCACACGCCCCATTCGTCCGGCGCCGGAGGGCCGAGTTCGGGCGGCTTGAAACCGTAAGCGTAGTCGCCTTCGCCGCGGATCAGATCGAAGCGAATGTAGCAGAGCTTGCCGGCAGGCGCGGGCTGAGCAATCAACTGACGACTGACAATGACGTCCTGATTGTTATAGCCGACGTCGTAATCGACCGGGAAATGCCAGACATCGACTTTCTCGAAGGACTGAAGCAACTCGCTTTCATCCGCATCCTGCGCTGCGAGAGCAGGCGTTGGGAGGAGCATTATGGCGAAGATCGCGTATAGGAAGGCGTCTAGAACTGTTGAGCCGGAGCCGAAAAAAAGCGAGCGCATGTCGAGGTCTGTCCGTCCGTTGAGAGCCGATCCGACGACGAAGTCGGATCGGCGAAGCCCCAGGGATGTAGATGTCTGAACTCAAGCGAGCCTCGGCGTCATGGAGTCAGCCTTTTTCGCGCGACCCCGGAGCATGTACCATAAGAACCCGCACAGCGCCGTGAAGGCGACGCCATAGAGGATATATTCGAGGTTGGCCATGAAGGTGAACACGCCCACCGTGAAGGGAAAACGCGAGACCCACTCGTTGCCCAGATCGTCGGAAACCGTGACGATGCCCACGTATTTGCCCGGCTCTTTGAAATCATGCTCGAAGGTCATGATGCCGTTGCGATAAACCTTTGGCGGGTAGTAAGCGACGGTGACGGCGTCGAGATTCGCACTTTCCTTGGCTTCTTCCACGTCTTTCACGACGCGGATGCCGATCGCCATGTCGCGCAGATCAGGAGAGACTGCGCTCAAGGCGATCACGGTCGGGCCGGTTCGTGCAATGTCTTCGCAAAACTCCTGCTCCTCGCCGGCGCGCTGATATCCGATGAAGTGCATCGTGTTGGGACCGATCTTTATTACGCACTCGTCTTGTTCGAGCCGCACGCCGCCGTGGGCGCTGGCGCCGCCGGCGCCCCAAGCCAAGAAAGCCGCGACGAAGGTGGCAACGATTGCGTGCTTTAGTGCTGAAGCTTCCATGGTTTCCCTCCACCGAACGCCCGGGTGCCGAGCCGGTTCGCTTGATGATGGGAGTCTCTCACGAGCTTGCTGTCGGTTTCCTGTCCGAACCGGCGATTCGCCTCCGGCGCTTCATTGGACCGACGGCGCGCGCCAGAAGAATTTGACGCGACCTGACGGCCTTTCGACAGGCGAGGCGTGCAAATTTGTTCAGGTGGGCTGGCGCCCAACACAATGGAGAACGTCATGCACAGGATCGCGCGTCATTTGGTTTGCATCGCAATCGTCGCCGCCCCGGCAATCGCTCAGGCTGCGCCCAATTGCACGAGCGAACCTCAGGACAGATGGATGACCGAGGACGCCATGAAGGCGAAGGTGGCGACGCTCGGCTACGAGCGGGTCAAAACATTTAAGGTCTCCGGAAGCTGCTATGAAATTTATGGATACACCAAAGACGGGCAGAAGGCGGAGGTCTATTTCAATCCTGTCACTGGCGATATCGTGAAATCCTACATCGGGGGATAACATGGGCGGAGCGATCGGAGAGCCGGAGGTTCGTGTCGTGTCCCGCGAGGAAACCCAAGTTTGGGACCCACTCGTGCGCTTGTTCCATTGGACGGTCGTCGCCGGCTGCGTTCTGGATCTCTTTGTCTTCGAGGACGGCAAGGCTACTCATCGGCTTATCGGCTATATCGTGGCCGGAGCGCTCGTCGTGCGCTTTCTTTGGGGCTTTCTTGGCTCCCGGCACGCGCGCTTCGCCGATTTCGTCCCGACGCCCAGGAAGTTGATGCAATATGTAAGGGCGCTTCTCCAAGAGCAGGAACCGAGATACATCGGTCACAATCCCGCCGGCGCCGTCGTCATGTTGACCTTGATGGCTCTGTTGGCGGCTGTGTCGGTAACGGGATGGATGCTCACGCTCGACGCCTATTTCGGTAACAAGGCGCTTGAGGAGCTTCATGAAGAGGTCGCCAATCTTATTTTGGTTCTCGCGGGGTTGCATGCCGCGGCGGCGATTTATGAGGGGTGGCGACACAAGGAAAATCTGGTTTGGGCGATGGTTACGGGTCGCAAACGCGCATGAGACTGCTTCTCGTTGAAGATTCCGATCGACTGCGGGAACTGTTGACGGAAGCGGTTCACGGGGCCGGATGGCGGGTTGATGCGGTGGCGACCGGCGAGGACGCAAGGGAGGCCGTGGCCGTTGCTGCATACGATTTGCTCCTTGTCGACCTTGGCCTTCCAGATGGCGATGGACTCGACCTTGTTCGTGAATTTCGGCGCGGAGGCGTCCAGACGCCGATCCTGATCTTGACCGCGCGCTCTGCAATCGAAGAACGCATATCGGGATTGGACGCCGGCGCCGACGACTACCTGGTAAAGCCGTTCAACACAGGGGAATTGCTCGCACGATGCCGCGCGCTTCTAAGGCGTACGCCAGATACGAAGACGCCGATTTTTTCGGTCGCTCGACTGAGTCTCGACGTTGCCGCCGGCCTCGCTAGTAGCGCGAACGTCGATATTGGGCTTGCGCCTCGTGAACGAACTGTTCTGGAAATTCTTATGCGTGAAGCTGGCCGCGTCGTTCCGAAGCGAAAGCTCGAACATGCACTTTCGGAATTCGGCGACGAGCTATCGAGCAACGCTGTCGAGCTTGCCGTTTCACGTCTGCGAAAGAAACTTGAGCCTCACGATAGCGGCGTTGCCTTGGAGACAATTCGAGGCGTCGGCTATTTGCTCCGCGAGGTTAGGCCATGACCAAGGAACCGCTCTCGCTCGTCGCAATCGTCACTCGCAGGATTATTTTTTACGCCGCGCTGGCGATGTTGGGCCAACTCGTCGCTGTCGTCGTTCAAACGTGGTCTGACGACTTGCAGCTTGGACATATGGCCATCGAACATGAAAGCTTCGCGCTAGCCCAAGGCCTCACAGGAGAAGCGGGCGGCGTCTCATACAACCTTCCGAGACAACTGCGAGGCCGGTATGCTCAAGGTCGACGCGACTACTTTGCTCGCATCCGTAGCAGGAGCGGTGTGGTTCTATTTTCGAACTGTGATCGTGAATGTGCCGACCGGTTTCTTCCGCTCAACATCGACCCGCCAAACTTTTGGGTAAGGCAGCTTGCGCCGGGAAAACCCTTGAACGTCGCCGGAGGACTCCTGGTCGATCGTGGCGTCGAGCCCATCCTCGTCGAGGTGGCGATCCTCGGCGACAAGGATCAGGTTCTGCACGCCGTCTTCGCCCATGAAATCCGAGACCACATGGCGGCTCCCATGTCACTGCTGCTTTTGGTCGTTCTTTTAGCGGCAGTGTTTTCGATTAGGCGCGCATTGAAGCCGGTCGCTCACGCAGCGGCTCAAATCCCGAATATCAATCCGCTCAAGAAGGAGACTCGCTTAGCGACTGACGGGCTGCCTCTCGAAGTCGCAAGACTGACTTCCGCAGTCAATAAGGCATGCGATCGGGTAGGCGAACTCATGGGCGCGCAGAAGGATTTTACATCCGCCATTTCGCATGAAGTGCGCACGCCACTCGCCATAGCGCACCTTGAGCTCGAAAAAATCGCCGATCCAAGAGCCCGAAAAGTTGAAAGTGATCTCGAGACACTCAATCAATTAGTGGAACAGCTGACCACGCTCGCGCGCTTAGAGGGAGCCGATTGCATTCCGACTCAAAAAATTGATCTGAGCCATATGGCCGAGGAAGTGGTCAGCGCCATGGCTCCACTGGTTTACGCCTCGGGCAAGACCATTGAACTTGTCGATCACGGAAGCACAGCTTTCCAGGGGTATCCGAGCCTGATCGAGAGTGCGCTGCGCAACTTGGTTGACAACGCGATCAGACATACCTCTCCCCAAGCGCACATTCGGGTGGAGGTTGGTCCTGGCCCAGTGTTTCGAGTTTGCGACGATGGCGTGCGTGCCGTTGCATCCCAAACTAAGTCCGCTGTTCCGTCGCCGCGACGGATCGGGCTTGGACTCAGAATCGTTGGCCGTATCGCCGAGATTCATGGGGGACACCTTGCCATCAACAAGCCGTCTGGGGGCGGCATGGTGGCGGAAGTCTTTTTTCCAGCTTGATCAAATTGCGGAATCCCCCATCCACATCGAGGCCTATTCGGCAAATCCCGGCCTGTTCAGTTTGCGTTCAGGCAAGCTCGCCTCTAGCTCGGCCTTCCATAGCGGATCCCGACAGGAGCCCGATCATGCGGTCTCGCCTCGTCCTCGTGCTGCTTACGACGTTCCTCTTCAGCATCGCCGCCGCCGCCGCCGCCGAGAGGCGCATCGCGCTCGTGATTGGCGAGAGCGCCTATGAGGGCAAGCCGATCGAGACCGCGGCCAATGACGCCGGACTCATTGCGCAGACCCTGCAGGCGGCGGGTTTCGATGTGGCCGGCGCGCGCGATCTCGACGAGGACTCGCTGCGCGGCTCGCTGCGCGACTTTCTGGAGAAGGCGCGCAACGTCGGACCCGACGGCGTCGCCTTCATCTATTTCGCGGGCGCCGGCGCGCAACTCGAAGGCGACAATTATCTTCTCCCGGTCGGCGCGCCGATCGCGCGCGACGCCGACATTCCTCTGCACGGCGCGCGTCTCTCCGACTATCTGAAGCCGCTCGCCTCGATGGGACTGAAGACCGCGGTCATCGTCCTCGACGCGGCGCGCGCCCTTCCCTACCCGATCCAGGGCCAGCCGCTCGCCGGCGGCCTGGCGCTTTATGAGCCGGGCCCGAGCCTGCTGCTCGCCTTCAACGCGGCGCCTGGCACGATCGCGCCGCCGGAGCCGGGGCCCTATGGCGTCTATGCGCACGCCTTGGCCGAGATGATCCGCGCCGGCGGCCTGCCGATCGCGCAGGTCTTCGACCAGACGCGTCTGCGCGTCCTCGAAGAGACCAAGGGCGCGCAGATTCCATGGAACTCGCAAGGCATCGATACGCCCTTCCTCTTCTTCGAGCGCACGTCGCAGGCGCCGCCGCGCGGCGTCGACGACGCGGCGCTGCGCAGCAGGCCTATCGCTCAATTTTCCGCTCAGGACGCCTTCGCCGCGGCGGTCGCGCGCGACACACTGCAATCCTATCAGGACTTTCTGATCGCATATCCCAACGACCTGCTCGCCCGGCGCGTGCGCGCCATTCTCGCCGCGCGGCGCGAGGCGCTGTTCTGGCGCAAGTGCCGCATTCTGAGCACGCCCGCGGCCTACTGGTCCTATGTGCGCGCCTATCCGCACGGACCGCACGTCTGGGACGCGCGCCGGCTGCTCGAAATTTTCGCGAGCCCCCCGGAGCCGCCGCCCAACTTCGCGCCGATCGATATCGGCTATCCGCCGCCGCCGCCGCCGGAAATCGTTTTCGTCGGCGGGCCGGTGATCTTTTTCGGCGATCCGATCTGGGGTTTCCCGCCGCCGCCGCCGCCGCCGTTCTATTTCCTGCCGCCGCCGCCGCCCGACTTCGTCGTGCTGGCGCCGCCCGTCGTCATCGGCCTCGGCGCCTTCCTCCTGCCGATTCCGCCCTTCGTCCCGGTGCCGGTCTATGTTCAGCCGCCGGCCTTCGTCGTCGCGCCGCCCGGCAACGTGTTCTTCGCCAATATCCACAACAGCGTGGTCGTGGATGCGAGTCAGAACGTCGTTATCGCCAACCCACAGGGGCGCGTGCTCTCCGCGACGCCCTTCGTGGCGGGGGCCGTCGCGGGCGCGGCGGGCGCCGCCATCGGCGCGAGCCTACCGAGATTTATCGCCAACAAGACCGCCGTGGCTCCAGGCGGCGCCGTTCGGCAGCCTGGCGGCCAGGGCTTCCAGAGGCAGGGCCAGGGCGTGCAGACTCGAGGACAGAGCCTACCGACGCAAGGTCATGGCCTGCCGACACAGGGTCCGGCTTCGGGAGCCCAGCAGCCGTTCCAGGGAACTCACGCCCTGCCCCAGCCGAGCGGAAACGTCCTGCAGGGGCAAAGCCCGACGACTCAGGGGCTGCCGACGCAAGGCAGGCACGGCCAAGGCGCTCAGACGCAAGCCCAGAACCCTCGGCAATCTTTGCAAAGGCGGCAGTCCCAGGGGCATGAGCCTCAGACACAGCAACCTCAGGGCCCGAACCTGCAGCAGATGATGCAAAGGCCGCGGGGCCCAGGACCGCAGCAGATGATGCACAGGCCGCAGGGCCCGGGACCGCAGCAGATGATGCAAAGGCCGCAGGGCCCCGGACCGCAGCAGATGATGCAGAGGCCGCAGGGCCCGAACCTGCAGCATATGATGCAAAGGCCGCAGGGCCCCGGACCGCAGCAGATGATGCAGAGGCCGCAGGGCCCGGGACCGCAGCAGATGATGCAGAGGCCGCAGGGCCCGGGACCGCAGCAGATGATGCAGAGGCCGCAGGGCCCGGGACCGCAGCAGGGCGTGCAGCGGCCAGGCCCGCAGCCGCAGGGACAAGGCCAGCAGCGTAGGCAGGGCGATCCCTCGCAGCAGCACGGCGGAGATCATCACTAGCAGCGGAAAAGAACCTGTCCGCCGTTGGACATGCGCCGACACCGGAAGACCAAGGGCTACCACCCGCGTGACCCTTTGAAAGGCATCGACGACGGCCCATGGAAGACGTGTATCGCGGAGCCTCGGCGGAGCAAGGGCTACTCACGCTGGCATGGCGACGACGAGGCGCGCGCGGCGGTCTATGGGAACCGTAATCTGTTGAAGTCGGGCGTCGGCAAGGCAGCCATGCGCAAACGCGGCGAGATCGTCGAACGCAGCTTCGCCCATTTCTTGGAGCGCGGCGGCATGCGCCGCACCTGGCTGCGCGGTCGCGAGAACGTCCATAAACGATACCTCGTGCATGTCGCGGGCTACAATCTCGGCATTCTGACGTGCGCGCTGTTCGGCGTTGGCACGCCGACGGAGGGCGCCAACGTCAGATTTGCGTTCCTGTTCGTTGTTCAGGCCGCCGATGCTATCGGCTTCGTGATCCTCACCGCCTCCGACGCCGAGACCGCCGCGTTAATTGTCGCCATCACAGCTGAAGCCGCCTGATCAAATCGCGACATTTTCACCGGGCTCATAAGGGAGACAACCGCATGCACAAGATCAAATTCAGGATGGGCGGGGATGACCTGCGTCCGCGGCGCACCAAGCTCGAAATTCCCGGCTGGGCCGGCAAGCCTGAACCGCGCGCCGACGGTTCCCACGAACATGCATGGCACTGCGTGCCCTTTTCGGAAGCCGCGAAATACGGAGTCGAGGTTTTCTACCCTTACGGAAACGAGCTTCGCGTCAGCACGAGAAACGGAAAGCTGATCCTCGACGGCGATTTCGGCCCGCCCCCCGCGCCAGGCCGCAACTGGCCGCCGTTCAGAAACTTCGGCGATGTCTACTATACGTATCAAATCTTGCTGGACCTGAAGCCTGAACCGGGCTTCGCGATCAAAGTCGAGACGCATCCGAGCTTCTACACCGACGCGACCGGAACCGCGCCCATCGCCGTGCCGGCGCTGATCCGCCGCTGGTGGCCCATGTTGTATTTCATGGTGTTCAAATCACCGGCCGAAGGACAAACGCACATATTTCGACGCAATCAGCCGATCGCGCAATTTGTCATGATTCCGGCCGAAAGCGAATTCGAGCTCGAACCGATGGACGTCGATGAGGCGGCGGAGCGAGAACTGCAGTCGCGGCGAATTCACGCAAGCCGCGACACGCTCGGCGCCGACTCCCAGTGGCTTTCGATGACCGACACGGTTTTCGACGGCACCTACCGCCGCCTCCACGGAGCGGCGCGGAAAGCTTCGGAAAGTTGAAGGCGGCTTCCCGCGGGCAGGGAGCCTGAGCGTCCCGCCACGCCTCTCAATAGGGGTACCAATACCTGTGGTGGTGATGATGATGGTGGTAATAGGGGTAGCCCCAGCCGCGATAATGATGGTGATGGTGGTGATGATGGTGATGGTAATAGGGGCCGTCGGGGTACCCGTAATATTGCGCGGTCTGCATTCTTGGTTCCGGCTTTGCGTTGGACGCCGCCGCCAGCTCCTCTTTCAATAGCGCGGAAGCGTTGGGTATCGGTTGAAGAAGCTCTGCGTAGGACTGCGGCGCCATGACCTCCGCGAGGGGTTTGTCTAAGGTAGCCGCAGCCGCGGCAAGAGGCGTCAAAGCTGAAATGGCGCCGACGAGGCCAGCAGTTTTCTTATCCATGGCTCACTCCTTTTCTGGCGGGCGCGGTGCGTGATCGCGCTACCATCCTGCCGTTCATTGTGTCGTCGCGTTGTCGCCCCAGTAAGATCGCAGCCAGGAGGTGAATGAGATATGAACGCATCAGGGTCCAGACGGACGCGTCGCAAACTCCGAGGATGCCTCAGGAGACCACTGCGACGAGGCGATTTTTCCCTTCAGCGGAGGCTTACCTTCCGTCGGGTATCCGAGCGTTAAGAAGGTTAGGCGAGGGATGAGCAAGTCGCCAAAGTTACGACCGCGCCTCAACCGTCCTGCAATGCTGTTCGCGCGCCTATCGGAATGCCCGCCGCGACCAGCCGCAACGGCGCGCACAAGAGCGATCCGGCGGGTGACCCAACCAATGGCGGAGACGGCCGGATTGCGCGCCGTTAACACGGAAATGAGAGCCGCACCATCATCCCGCCTGACTTCGGCTTCTCGATCTCCATTCGACCACTATGGATTTCAGCGATACGGCTCACGATCTTCAGACCCAGGCCAATTCGAGGCGCTGAAGGTTTTCCGGCCATCCTTTCGCCGACAGGCTGATTCGCCCCGTCGTCCGAAACGGAAAATGCGGGCCCAGGCCCGACCTCCAACCAGATGTGTGCCTGCGCACCGGTATGCCGAATTGCGTTGTCAATGAGATTACGCATCGCATTGGTTCATCCTCAGTCTCTGTTGCAACCGAAAGCGCGGTAACAAAATAAGTTATTGAAACTGCTTAGAAAAGCTAGTCCAGTCTCGCAATTTTTGCGCGAAATTGTTGTCTCGGGCGTCTTTCTCTAAAAATTGACGTATTTTCAAAGCGTTAACGGACGAAATCGGTTTTCACTGCAACAGAGATTGAGGATGAACCAATAAACGCCCTAAGCCCGCGCGAACCGGGAATTTCTTACAATAAGATGTATCCTGACATTGGCGCCAAGCCCTGCCATAGTCCGTCAGCGAGCCGATGTTCGAATAGAGATAGCCTTCGAGTTCGTCGAAGCGCTTGCAGGCGGCTTCGATTTTCGAAAGAACGCCGCCCGCCGCGTCAATTTCATTGCGATGGGAAAGAAGCTGCGCGCCCAAACGGGACAGCGCTATCATCCATCGCGCATGCCGCGATTTCCCATCAGCTCCTCTCTCGTCGGCTCCGGCGGAGTCTCGCGAATCATCCGATTCTTGAATCGCGAAAGCCCGCAGCCGTCCAGAAAAATCGCGCAGCGCGCCCCGTCAGCGCCTTCTATGAACCTGGGCAGTCACAAGAAATGAGACAATGAAGAAAAATGCTGCTTGACTCCCTGAGTCCCATACAAGTGCCAATCGACACTTGGGCAGCCCAACGATTCTAGGAACCCCGTCAGCGTCCCGTCAGCGACCACATGCTACTCGCCACGCCGGCTTTCGGAGACGTCGAGATCCGAAAAGATCCCGTAGGCGTTCTTCCGAGAGCGCATAGCCGGCCGCCTGGAGGGAACCTCATGTTTTCTTTGTCGTCCAATTTGACGGCTCAGCGTACGCTCACAGGGGGCCATTATCTCCCCGCACCTTCATCCGATTCGAGCGAAAGGCGAAACGGACTATCGCTTAACTTGCGTACATTGATCGGCCTCGCGCCGATGCTCGGACATCGGCTCGACGATCGCCAATCGGTCGCCAACGGGCAAGCTTCCGCCCTCGCCCTGCGGTTCGCACGGGAATCCGAACGGCCGCTGCCTGCGCGGACACGAATTCGGGACTTCTTCGTCGCGCCGCTCGACATCCTCCCGTACCGGCGGGAAGGACGATTGCAATTTCAGCTTCTCGAACTCAATGGAACGGGAATCGGCGGCATCACCAACATGCCCGGGCCGCTCGTCGAAGACATTTTGGAGTCGATCGCTGAGATCGGAACTTTGTGCGACGGCGCGGCGCCGCTCGTTGTGGTAGCGTCGTCGGGTCGTGAAGTCGCGGCGGATATCAAGCCAAGCCGCCTCCTGCACGAAAAGCTTCTCTTCGTCGACCGCATCGCAGGAGCGTTGGAGCGCCGATTCGGCGACTGCGAGATCCTCAGTCTCGATCAGCTCACCGCAAATGGCGGGTGGCTAGACGGCTCCCGGCCCGCCGTCCTGCTCGGTTATTCGCGCGAACTCGTCGAATGCTCGGATGTCGCGGGCGGGGTCCCGCGTCTCTATGGACGCGACATTGCGGCGGTGGTCAACGACCGCTTCCTTTATAATCTTCAGACCGCCTATGGCGCTTTGAGTTCGCGGGCGTTTCTCGCCGCCAACAGCTGCTATGCGGCCGGCGCGGACAAGGCCGAAGCTTATCGCCACGTCAATTCTTATGGCGCGCGAAACGGCTTCGACGGGATAAGCGACCCGATCCGCTTCGACGTCTGCCGTGACGCTGAGAGTCTGCTTGAGACTGTTCTCGCGCGCCTTTCGCGCGGCGAGCAGTTGGTAATGAAGCCCAGCGGCACAGGACATGGCGACGGAATAGAATTCTTTTTCGGCGGCGAGGACAAAGACCTGGTCGCCAGCCGAATAAGCCGCTCGATCGGCGTCGTCAGCGAACGCTACGGCCGGGGTGCGGGTTACCCCTACACCGTGACCGAATATCTCGACGCCGAAATGATTGGCAGGCCTGATCATCCGCTGCGGGACAGCAAGTTCGAACTACGCGTCGTCGTCTATCGCAAGGGACGCATGCTGCACGCAATTCCCTCCATTGCCAAGGTGGCGCCGGAGAAATGGGATCCCGCGCATCCGACGCGCGGGGCGTTGATCAACAACGTCTCCGCTTCGATCCGCGGTGGCAAGACCAGCGGCGCCGATCATGTGCTGCCGCTATGTCGCCGGGAAACGCTCGAGACGCTTGGACTTGACGACAATGTGCTCTTGGAGCTGTGCCGCTGGGCGACCGCCTATGTCGCACATGTGCTTGCCGAGACGCGCGCCGAATTGGAGATGCGCTGATGCAAGGGTGGATTCTCTCTCACCTCGAAACTTCGCCGCGCATACCGCTCTTGCTGGACGCTTGCCGCGCGCGAGGACATCGAGCGGAGTTGGTCCATCCCAGGTGGAGCGTGCTGCTTCATCCACTATGGCGAGCGCCGCATGACTGATCGAGAGCTGTCGTTGCCGCGGGCTTGGAGGATTTATGCGGCAACCAATTTCGCCAGTCAGATCGGAACCTGCATGCAATCCACGGCGCTGGCGTGGCTGGTCCTGGATCAGACGGGATCCTCGTCCAAGCTCGGCCTGTTGATTGGGCTGCAATTCCTTCCGTCACTCCTTTTGGCTGTGCCGGCCGGGAAAGCCGCGGACCGGTGGGGCCGAAGAAACCTGCTGCTCGGCGCGCAAGCTGCGATGGCCATACTCGCCGCGGCGCTCGCGGTGGCCATCGCGCTCAAGGAAGCGTCCTATCCGGCTTTGGCGGCCTTTGCTCTACTGCTGGGAGTCGGCAACGGTCTTTCGCAGGTGACGCGCCTCGCTCTGGCCGCAAGTCTAGCAGGCGCTGCTGGGCGCGCCAGGGCGGCGGGGTTGGCGACGCTCTCTTTCAATCTCGCGCGGGTGCTGGGTCCGGCCCTCGCCGGATTCGCGATTACAATTTGCGGGCCGGCGTTCGTTATCGCCGCAAATGCGGTGTCATTTCTTCCCCTGGTGCTGTTTCTCATGGGTCGGCGCGCGGACGAAACCCCTTCCCGACCCGGGCGAGACTCGAGCGTCGAGGCGTTCCGCTTCTTGTGGAGCAAGCCCTCGACTCGGATTCCGCTTCTTGCGGTGGCTGCGGCCGGAGTGTTCGCCGTCAATGTGCAAACCATTGTCCCAGCTTACGGTCGGTTAGGACTAGGACTCGACGCCACCGGCTTCGGACTGCTCATGAGCGCGGTGGGGGCCGGAGCATGTCTCGGCGGGCTCTTGCAATGGCGCCGACCTGCCGCATCCATCTGGCGTCCCTTGGCGGCGGCAGCGGGACTCGGCCTTTGCCTCGCCACCCTTTCGGCCATTCATCAGCTCCCACCGGCCGCCCTCGGCTTCGCCGGATTTGGGGTTTGCTATGCGATCGTCTTTTCGTCCGCCGCGGCCGCAGTTCAGAGCTCCATTCCCGATCCTTTGCGCAATGCCGCGACGAGCTTACAGGTGACGATCGTGCAGGGAACCAATCCGATTGGAAGCGCCTTGGCAGGATCGGCGATGGACCTACTAGGCGCGAGCGGCGGCGTCGCCGCGCTTGGCGTCACCACTCTTGCCGCCGTCATTTGTTTGGCGTTCGCGCACCGCGGCGAGCTGATGAGCGCGCATGCCGTTCAAGCGCCTAATGCGAGAACGATATGAAGACCGGTCAATTCCCCGGTCCATCCTTAATAGGGATTGAACCGCCTAGCGGCGCGAGAAAGAAGGTTCGCGCGCTTGCGTCGGCGCGCCGGAGCACTTCCCATACGGCGGCGGCGATCGGTGATTGTCGATCAATGGCCGAGCGAAATACGCGACGTGCTTCTCGCTCGCGCCAAGGTATCAACGGGATCGGGCGACACTCCCCCGCGGTCAAAGCCTTACGCCGTTCTGAACATCTAGCTTACGAGCTAAGTCCCGGAAGCGAGCAGTCTCGAGCGACAAAGTAACGCATGCGCCGCCACCTTCACGATCCTCGACGCGCGCCGCGCCGCCGTGCAGATCCATAATTCGCTGCACGAGCGCCAAGCCAATTCCTGCCCCCCCGCCGTTGCGGCGGCGATGCGTCCAGTGGCGTTGGAACACCAACGGCTTTTCGGCGTCGGGGATGCCAGGACCGCAGTCCGACACTGTAATTTCCGCACGTTCACTGACGACGATCGAGATCGTGGAGCCAACCGGCGTCGCGCGGAGCGCGTTTTCAATGAGATTGCGAACGGCGATCTGGATGAATTCGGCGTTGCAGGAGACGAGGACCGGGGTCGATGGTTCGTCAAACTCGAGTAGGCGGCCCCGCTCCGCAGCAAGAAAGGCCGTCTCCTCGCATGCGGCGCGCGCGAGTTCGCGAAGATCATGCGTGCGAAAACCCGCCTTCGCCAATTGTTCTGCCTGGGCCAGACGCAACAATTGATCGACCAAGCGACCCATCACCGCCACGTCGGATTTGAGGCCCTCAACCGGGCCGCTCGGCGGCAAACGCGAGACCTGCAATGAGAGCGCAGCCAGCGGCGTGCGCAGCTCATGCGCGGCGTTGTCAGTGAACTGCTTTTGCTGAGCGAGCATCGACTTTAACTTTTGGAGCAGGACATTTATCGCCGCGACCAGATCGAGGGCTTCTCGCGGTAGATCCTCTGCTTGCAACTCCTGCAGCGGCGCGCCGGAATCCACCTCGATTGCGAGATCGCGCGCGCATTCGGCGATTCGGCTCAATGGGTGAAGCGCAGAGCGCAAAGCCAGAAAAATGGCGAAGCTGAGAGGCGGAACGATCAAGATCACAGGGATGACAACATGTTCGATGACTTCCTCGACGATGACCTCACGCCAGAGCGCCGCCGGATCGCCGATCAAAGTCGCCTGAATCCACAGATGTGTCCTGTCCGTGTCTTTTCCCGACGTTATCAGCCATTGATCCAATCCTATATCGGCGCGAGCCTTATGCCTATAAGCAAGATATGGAGGCCCAATGTTTAGGTAACGCGGCATGTCCGTGAACAACCCGCCATTGACTTCAGTCAAGATTTCATTCTTATCGTCGAAGACGCGGTAGCCATAGGCCTCTGGGTAACGTTTGCAGTGTTTAAGAAAATCCGGAGGTCGCCCGGACCGCAATCCGTCGAACAGATGCTTGGCCTGGTGCTCAAGCGTTTCTCGGCGCAATTTTCCGACGTCGCTTGTGTATTCCACGACAGTGACGACTGTTAAGACGCAAATCAATCCCATCGCGACTATGGTCAAGCGGGCGCCGATCGTATGAAGCAGGGGCTGTGCAGGCGTCGCCGCGCGCATCACATGCGCTCCGACAAAATATATCCTATCCCGCGCATGGCCGTGATCGACACGCAGGCGCCCGCTTGATCGAGGCGTTTGCGCAGTCTCGATACGACGGCCTCCAAGGCGTTCGGTGTCACTTCCTCCTCCGATGCATAAAGCGCTTGTTCAAACTTACGTCGCGAGACAAGGGCGCCGCCGCCGCGCAACAGGATCGCCAGAGCGTTCAATTCCCGGCGGGATAGATCTAAGTTCAAGCCATCGACCTCAACGATTTGTGTTTCGAGATCGAGCGCGAGGTTAGCCAGGGTCAGCGTTGTCTGCGCCAGCTGTCTCGGGCGGCGTAATATCGCGCGCACGCGCGCTATGAGCTCGTTCATATCGAAGGGCTTGGCCACGTAGTCGTCGGCGCCCTCGTCGAGGGTCGCTATACGATACGGCGTGTCGGTTATAGCGGTTGCAACGAGGACAGGGGTGCAGCCTCCTTGACGACGAACGCTGCGGAGCAATCCGCGCCCGCACCCGTCAGGAAGGCCGATGTCGAGAATGATCAGATCGAAATCAATGTCGCGCATAAGCGCTTCGGCATCCGAAAGCGTGCCTGCGACGTCGGTCACGAAACCGGCTGATGTGAGGCCCTCAGCGATCAATTCGGCCAAGCGCGGGCTGTCCTCGACCAACAATATGCGCATGCGTGGACTCTTGCGGTTCTCAATAACTAGCAGCCCGCATGCAGGCGCCTTCCAAATGAACCGGGACGGCCAGATTGCAACTTAAAAATGGCAACATTGTACCGCCACGAGCCGGCGAGACTGCGATCAAATTCTGAGACGCTCGCCCACTCTATTATGAAAACATGATATTGCTCGGAGAGGAGCCTGAGTTCTGACGCGAGGTGCAAGACCCCCTTGCCGACTTGGGTATCGGCGTGGTTGATCAAGACCTTAGGGGGTGTTGCGATGCCGGCCTATTCGCATCTGTCGCATCAAGAAAGAGACCAGATCGGCTTGATGACGGCGGCGGGGCGTTCCCTTCGGGTGCCCGTAGGCCCGCGCTCGATGAGCTCGAGACGTTTCAGTCGGGCGTTGACGTCGCGGCCGATCTCTCTGCCGGCGAGCCGTGAGATTTCGGCGCGAGTGGCCGGTTGCAAATAGGCGATAGCCGTCACCGCCAACAATTCGGTCGGCGTTAGTTCGGGCAGACCGGCGTCGCGCAGATTCCCCGAGTTCTCCGCCCCGATTGCCTCTGCAAAGCGCGTCTTGGTGCGCAGTTGGTAGCCTCTGGCGACGAAAACGAGTTCATAGGGCCGCGCGCGCAATTCGTCGACGATATCGGCGATGAGATCGTCGAGATTGCATGTGTTTCCAACAAGTCTCGCGAGCGCCTCGCGCGGCACCGGATCGGGCGCGGCGAAAATCGCCGCCTCGACGCGCCCCATCCATTCGCGCCAGCGCGTGCCGTGGGGGAAATCAGCGAGATCCCGATCGAACCGACCTCCATCTCGGGACCGTCGAATCGACGAGGCATGAGCGAAGCATAGCCGATTCGGATCGACGCGATCCCCGCGCAGTTCTAACCTCTCAGAATGTGCGGTCGCTTCTCGCAACAGCTCTCTCTTGAGCGGAGATACACCGCCTATCCGGTTTGATCAGCGCGCCGCGCAACTTGCGGCCGCGGTTCAATATCGCACCAACGACCGAGATCGAGGTCATAAGGTGCAGCGAGGCTAGGTAAAGCTACACCACGCCGCGGAACACGATCCTATTTGAGGACGCTGATCTCTTTTTGGATGTTGAGGAACTCATTGGATTGATCGCCGCCAGCCATCACTGGGGTATCAAGGACGTGGAAATATGCCTGAGCGCTGCGGTGACGCCGCCAGCCAGTTTTCCAAATTGGAAAGTGAACGCCCTAAACTCGGATTGGCCGGCCATGGGCTTTTTCCGCCTCTTCGCGGCCTTCGCGATGGTAGCCTCGGGCGTCGGCGGCGCCACCGCAGGCGACGGGGGTTCGACGGCGGCCAGCGCCTTCCCGACCGGAGGCGGTGGCACGACGGCTGCAGTCTCCGGAGTGGCCGGCCCGCCCTCCGCGGTCTGTTCGAGGTCAGCGCAAGGTTTGTTATTTTTTGTACGGGAACTTGGACGGATCGCGAACATTCATATAGTCACGCGGCCTCCTCAAGGATGTTGAGGGGACGGAATCCGTCGCTGGGAATGCTGACCTCGCTCCAGAGATAGTCGCCGGTCAGACTGATATGGTTCCAGCCCAGCGGCGCTACGTGCTGCAAAAGGTTGTCGGGGACGGAATTTCCGGTTGATCGCAAATAGTCGACCGCACGCCCGAGATACACCGTGTTCCAATAAACGATCGCCGCCGTGACGAGATTGAGGCCAGAAGCTCGATAGCTCTGATTTTCAAATGTGCGATCGACGATCCGACCTTGTTTATGCAGAAAAACCGCCAGATCGAGCGCGTGACGCGATTCCCCTTTGTTCAGGCCAGCGTGACACCGCCTTCGTAGTTCCGGGCACTCCAGCCAATCGAGCATAAACAATGTGCGCTCAATCCGGCCGAGTTCGGAAAGTGCAAGGTCGAGCCGGTTTTGTCGCGCAAACGCCGAAAGCTTTTTCAAAATGACGGAGGGCGCCACGGTGCCGGCCTTGATCGAAGCGGCGAGTCGGATGATCTCGTCCCAATGTTCACGAATAACGTCGATGCGGATCTGACGACCGAGCAGGCCCTCAATCCCTTTGTATGATGTAGCCTTGCCGACGGAGCCGAGACGATAATCCTGGAAGTCGCGAAGGCGCGGCACGAAACGAAATCCCAAAAGATGGCATAGCGCGAATACGTGATCGGTCGCTCCGCCGGTGTCGGTGTAGTGCTCCTTGATGGTCAAACCGGAACCATGATGCAGAAGCCCGTCGAGAACATGGGGAGCCTCGCTCATCGTGGCCGAAAAGATCTTGCCATGGAACGGGCCGTATTGATCGGAAATATGCGTGTAGAACAGCATCCCCGGATCAATACCGTATTTGGCGTTGATGTCCCCGGATCCACTGCGGCGTGATCCGGTTCGAAAAAATTGTCCGTCCGACGAGGATGTCGCTCCCGCGCCCCACACCGCCGCGAGCGGCTCGGCATGGCGTGCGTCGATGATTACCCCTAGCGCTGTTCGGTAGGTTTCTTCGCGAAGATACCACGTGTGAATCCAGGCGAGTTGCGCCTTGGTGACGCCCTGTGACGCATGCGCCATCCGTTCAAGACCGAGATTCGTGCCATCGGCGAGGATGGCCGCGAGCAAGGCGCTTTCATTTTCGACGAGCTTTCCGGAGCGAAGATCGGTAAAGGCATGCGCAAAGCTGGTGCGCCGTGCGACTTCATGCAAAAGCTCGGTAATGCGGACGCGCGGCATCAGCCGGTCGAGAGATCGGTCCAGACGCTCGGCTTCCAACGGCGTGATCGCCTGCGTCGGCGATACGTGAAGCAAGTTATTACGGAGGGCGACGCCCTCGAGGCGATCGTTGCGCAAGGCGTTAGCGAACCGGCGTAGTCGCCAGTCAAGAAGACGGCTACGCTCCAGCAGATAGTCCTCACATTCTGCCGGCGCGGCCAAGGCTTTGGCGTTCTCGGTCACGTCGGCTTCCGCCAGAAGATAGCGCTCGAACTGCTGATAGTTCTTGGATCGTTCGATCCAAACGTCACCACAGGCCAACCGGCGACAGAGAGTGGCGAGCGTCGCGACTTCGTAAAGGCGGCGATCAACGCCGCCTTCTTTCACGACGAGACGGCGCCAGGCTTTTGGCAGGAATGAAAGTGGCGGCGCTTCAGGCATGGCTCTGTGCGGTTCTCTATTCAGCCGTTTCAAAAGTTCGATCGCGGAAAGCAGGGCGTTGTTGTTCGAGGAAGCGTGAAACTTGAAACTCTCAAGGAACCTCGGCGCAAAACGCCGAACGGTCATATAGCGTTCACATGCCTTGACCAGCGGATCTTCGTCTGCCTTCCTCCCGAGTTCGGCGGCAATCGGCTGGGCTGCGAGCAGTCGCTCCCAGCCGATCTCAGCGTCGAGGGCTTCGAATGGATCGCGCGCGGCGTCGCGAGCGTGGGCGAGCACGTCGATTGTCGAAGAAAGCATGCGCATCAGATCGGCGACCTCTTTCGCGGTCGCCTGATAGCGTCGCTCGATGCCTTTGCGCGCCTTGGTGAAGAGGCCGAGGATCAGCCGGACAAACATACCGACCGCAGCATCCGACAGCCGCGTTTCGAGATCGAGCAACTGCGCCACGAGTGTGGCGCGCCGCCGGCGCGGTCCGTATTCGTCGAGAAGGAAGGCTGGCGCCGCAGCGCCCTCGCGCGCCAATTGGCGAAATCGCCACTCGGAAACTCGTTCGATGATCTTGGGATCGAGTTTAAAGGCGCGCACGTAAACCAATCGCTCGAGTATCGACGTGAGGTTTGACGCTTTCGGCGCTTCCGCCCAATCGCGAAGCCAGGCGATCGGGGTTCTCTTTAGAATCGGATCGTTGACGAGCAGCCCGTCGATGCGCGCTGCAATTTCATCATTGACGTCGATGATTACCGCGTCAGCCGTTAGCCGGCGCGCTCGGGCGCGGCCTGCAACAGCTATGCGTTCGATCCTTGCTGGAGCTGGCAAAATGATGCGTTGTTCACGCAGCTGCTTCAGCAATGCGAGGATGATCGTGGAGGCTTTATCCGTCGACATTGCCTCGTTGGTCGCGCAATCGAGTAAGTTCCGGCGATCGGCGCTTGTGCATGGCCGCAGTCCAAGATGCGCCGCCGCCTCCCGCAAATGCTCGCGGCGAGTTGTGTCACGGCGTGCATAATCGCGAAAAACCGGCGAGGGCGCGCCGATCTGCCGGGCAAGGAATTGGATCAAGATTTCAGGCGCCTCGTTTTCGAGACGTAGTCCAAAGCCAGGATATCTGAGCAAGCTAAGTTGGACGGCCATGCCAAGTTGATTGCGCGCGCCGCGCCTAGACAAAACGAAGTCGCGGTCATCGTCACTGAGAGAGTAAAGCCGGGTCAAGGAGGCGTCGTCGTCAGGCGCTTCGAAGAACCGCTTGCGATCCGCATCGTTCAGCAGGCTCCGTCGCGCCATGACCACTCCAATCACTTGTCCCGCAATGGATTGTTCCCGTCCATGCCGATACTTTCCGGACGCAATGTCCGACACCGGCAACCTGGACAGAATGATTGTGGAACGGCAAAATGAGCGAGTCTGGGAAAACGCGATGATCCGGTCGGTTATGCACGGGATTCGATACGGGGAGCAGGAACTCCGGCTCGATACGCCGCGCGATGCGGCGTGTGACCAGACATTGAGTTGGTCCGCGCGCAGGCTCACGCGGTGAATGCACAAATCCCCGTCAGGCTGGAAGACCTGGAAGTCAGCACTCCGAGACGCGCTATACTAAGTTCTTGATTTGTCCAAGTTGGCGTACAAAAAATCACAAACCTTGCGCTGACCTCCATAGGACGAAACGCCATGCAAACGGAGCCTGACGCTCACAGCGGAGAGCGATGCGTCAAGACCTCGAAACGAATTCGGATCCTTGGAACGGCAGGCCCCCCAATCTCGGGAGCCATGGTTCGATTTCACCGAAGCCAGCTATTCCAAGACCGTGCGGCGAAGTGGATCACAATGCCGTCTGCTGGACCGAAATCCGATCTGGACGGCGCATGACGCAATAAATCCCCGGACTACGAAGCCGGCACATAGAGATGAAGCGGGCTCGATGAGGTGGGATGCGATAGAATCAGCGAGGCGATCAATCTCGCCGACGAGAGACGACGCTTCACCGTAAGCGTGATCTGACGACCGCCTACCGGGGCGCATTTGGAGTGGGTTAGGTGTCCACCATCGAACAGGTGGACACCAAATGTCGGCTGCGAAGGATGAAGGCGCGCGGCGCGCGCGGAGTCTTGAGGAACGGCAGCGGATTGTCGCGGAGGCCCTCGCGCCTGGCGCGTCTGTAGCGGCGGTTGCGCGGCGTCACGGATTGAACGCCAATCTGATTTTCAAATGGATACGGCGTTCGCGCGAAGGCTGGTTGGATCGCCGGCGCGCACCGCCGAAAGAGACGGCCGGCTCCACAATGTCGCCGGAGCCGGCCGCGCCGACCTTCGTTCCCGTCAAGCTACTGGATTTGAGCCCGGCTCCAGCTCCGTCGTTGGCGGCGGCTGAGAGTGTCGCCAAGCCGGCGCGGGAGGCACGAAGAAGCGCACAGCGCGGCGCGATGGAGATCAGCCTGCCGAACGGAGCGAAAGTGTCGCTGGATGCGGATGTCGACGCCAGAGCGCTTCGCCGCGTTTTGTCGGCGCTGGGTGATCTTTGATGCTGCAATTTGCACCGGGCGTGAAGGTCTATCTGGCATTAAAGCCCGTCGACATGCGGCGCGGCTTTGACGGGCTTGCCGCCGATGTCGCACAGGTTCTGCGCAACGATCCTTATTCGGGCGCGGCCTTCGTGTTCCGGAGCAAGCGCGGAGACTATGTGAAGATACTGACCTGGGACGGCTCGGGCCTGTGTCTGTTCGCCAAGCGTTTGGAGAAGGGCAGGTTCGTCTGGCCGCCGGTCGTCGAAGGCGCTTTGCAACTGACGGCGGCGCAACTGGCGTTGCTGATCGAAGGCATCGACTGGCGCAGAACGGTTGCGCCCGATACGGTCGAACGCCCTGCTTTCCTATAGAATCCGAGCATTCCTGCATGCGTCGAGGCGTGTTTTGTGATAGACAAGACCATGTCGCGCGCCGCTACTGATTTGCCTGATGATCCTGACGAACTGCGGCGTTTTGCGGTGGCGCTCGCGGCGGAAGTCCACGCCAAGACGTTGCTGATCGAGAAGCTGAAAATGCAGCTTGCGGTGTTGCGCCGCGCGCGGTTCGGGCGGTCGTCGGAGAAGCTCGACCGCGAGATTGATCAGCTCGAACTCTTGATCGGCGACATTGAAGAAAGCGAAGCCCAACGCCAGACGCAGGCCGAGGCGCTTTCAAGCGAGCCGCCGTCTCCGGCGCCGCAGAAGAAGCCATCGGTGCGCGCGCCTCTGCCGGATCATCTCCCGCTCGAGACCATCGTGCACGAGGCGCCCTGCGTCTGCCCGACCTGCGGAGGAACGAAGTTCGGTCGGATCGGCGCCGACGAGCGCGAGGTGCTGGAATATGTCCCCGCGCACTTCAAGCGCGTTCTGTATTTCCGCCCGAAAATGAGTTGCCGGGTCTGCGAGACCATCGTTCAGGCGCCCATGCCGACGCTGCCGATCGAGAAAGGGCGGCCGGGGCCGGCGCTCCTCGCCCATGTGCTCGTCTCCAAATATTGCGATCACGTGCCTTTGCACCGCCAATCCGACATCTACGCGCGGGAGGGCGTCGAGATTGACCGCTCCGTGATGGCGGGCTGGGTCGGCCATATGGCGGCGCTGCTGGAGCCGCTCGCCGAACGCATCGCGCGCCATGCGCGCGCGGGCTTCGCCATCCATGCCGACGACACGCCGGTTCCGGTGCTCGATCCTGGGCGCGGCCGGACCAAGACCGGCCGATTATGGACGGCGGTGCGGGATGAGCGGCCCTACGGATCGACGGCGCCGCCGGCGGCCTTCTATATCTACTCGCCCGACCGGAAAGCGGACCATGCTCACGCTTTGCTGAAAGACTGTCGCGGCTTTCTGCACGCTGACGGTTATGCAGGTTTTGCTAGCCTTTACGAAGCCGATCCCAAAACCGGCGCGCCGGCGCCGCTGACGGAGGTTGCCTGCTGGGCGCATGCGAGGCGCAAAATCTACGACGTGCATGTCGAGACGAAATCGCCGGCGGCGGCAGAGGCGCTCGAGAGGATCGCGCGGCTGTTTGCTATCGACGCCGACATCCGAGGCAGATCGCCGGCCGAACGCGCCGCCGCACGCCAGCAGCGGTCTGCTCCTATCCTTGCCGATCTGCGCGCCTTCCTCGACGCGACCCTGGCGCAGATCAGCGGCAAGAGCAGTCTCGCCGGCGCCATCCGCTACGCGACCTCACGCTGGAGCGCGTTAACGCGCTACGTCGACGACGGGCGTCTCGAAATGTCGAATAACGCTGCCGAGCGAGCCATCCGGCCGCTCGCGCTCGGCCGCAAGAACTACCTCTTCGCAGGTTCTGACGAAGGCGGCCGCCGCGCGGCGACCATCTATACGCTGATCGAAAGCGCGCGCCTCAACGACATCGATCCCGAAGCCTGGCTCGCTGACGTTGTCGCCCGCATCGCCGATCATCCGATCAATCGGATTGACGATCTACTGCCATGGAAATGGCAGCGTGAAGCGCTGCAAGCTGCCGCTGCATAGCGACACGCGGTCGTCAGATCACGCTTACGCTTCACCGTAGCCAGCTGTCAGAAGACGATTCGGCGAGGACAATGATAGCCGCTCCAGAAACCAGATCCATCTGGGCGACGCCGAACGCAACCGCACTCACGCGCGCGAAACCGCGCAATCCGCCTGAGCCAGGCGAACCCAAAATGATGCGAACAACCGCTTCGCTAGCCATTTCTGGAAACATTGACCTTCTAGCTTGAGCGGATAGCATAATGATGCCCGTAGACGCGCCATCAAATTCCAACATCATTCGCGACGGGACCGGAACCCTCGCTTTAGGTGCAGCGCCGCTCGTGACAAACCTTTCGAGAGCTGTAATCTTGATCGGCCTGCCGTGGGCTGCGAGCGTCGCGCTGAGCTATTCGCAGGCGCCGTCCCTCCCGCCGAAGAGGCCGTCGGACCTCGGCCTGGCAGGCCGAAAGGGCGCCGTGCCGGGCGCGTTTCCCAAGGAGCAGGCGACGGCTCCGCCCGGCATTGGCCTGCAAAGTCCGGCGTCCAGCGTTGAGGAGTGTGTAGCGCGGCTAAGTGCCCTGGGCGTCAATGTCCAGGCTGCAAATGTTCCACTCGATGATAACAACGCCTGCGTTGTCGCTATGCCTATCCGGATCAAACATGTAACCGGCCGTTATGGTCTAGGGAGCGCGATACAGTTCCCGAACCAGCCTCTGATCGATTGCCGGCTGGCCGAGCCTCTGGCTCGCTGGCTTGGCGAGGTCGTCGCTCCCATATTCGCAGCCAACTTTTCCTCTCCTTTAACGGCGGTCCGAACAGGCCCGGGCTATGAATGCCGCAATCGCAATCATGAGGTGGCGGGCAAAATCAGCGCGCATGCGACTGGGCTGGCGCTCGACATATTCGGCTTCGAACTGGCCAATGGGCAAATCCTGTCAGCCGGATCCAAAAATGATCTAGTCTCGGAAGCAGTTCTTCGCACTATTCGTACCGCCGGTTGCCGCTGGTTCACGACGATCCTGGGACCTGGATCCGACGCAGCGCATGCCAATCACCTGCATGTCGATATACAACAGCACGGATTTGATAACAGTTTCCGAATATGTGAATAGCTCGTTCGACCCGACTGGCATTCACGGAAGAGATCGAAGCGCTCGTGAATCTGATCGCGGAGCAACTGCGGGGAGGCGATCGGCCTGCGCGACAGAAGACTGCAATCGCGATATTTGCGTTGATGATAGGAGCGCTGCAACTGGCCCGAGCGGTCGCCGATAAAAGCTTGTCCGACCAGATCCTCGCGCTTCGGGTTTTCGCCACGGCCCGCGCCAGTGCGCCCCCCACTCGACGACTACTGTAGCAACCACTCCTGAGGTAGCGGTGCGGCTGCGGATTCGGAAATTCTCAAGCCAAGGGGGTCTTCTTCAATCTCGGTGCAAACTTTAGCCCTGCAACGGCATCATCCGTGCGCGAAGCAGGTCAATGCCGGCACGGCCATACATGCCCCGCTTGAGCGTCTTCAACCGGTTGATCTGACCCTCCGTCTGACCATTGCTCCAGGGTTCCAGCACGGCATTGCGAACGGCCTCGATGTCCTGCCGTAAGGTCCTGGCAAAACGCCGCATACCATAGATTCCACAGGTGCGTGCATCGCTCAGCCAGATGTCCAGACGCTCGACCGTTCCGCCGCGAAGCAGTCCTCGGAACCGCATCGCCAGATGACGCATCCTGGTGAATTCCACCGACGCCGCCTTCAGCGCATCGACGTTGACGATTTGCCGGTCGGTCATCTGGCCACGCGGCTTGACGCAGAGCGCCGCCGCAGTCAGCGGCGAGATTTGACGGCCCGTCATCGGGTCCAGGGTTCGCACGTGCGCCGGCGCCGGCGCTTCCTCGTCCGACGAAGGCCTCTCACCCGCTTTTCCTGAGGAGGAGCTGCCGCCGCGCCACGGAGCGAGGAAGCGCGCCAGGTGACTAAACGAGCCGGTGTAACCTCGATGACGGATATCAGAGAACAGATGCCGGACTTTGGTCGATCCCTCTGCCCAACGGCGCGCCAGGAAAGCTCCGAAATAGGCTGGCGTGCAAACTTTCGGCTCCATGGCGCGCGGTTCCGGCAGGTCGATGCGACGCACCCATCGATAGACCCGCCGGGGACCAAGCCCCAGCTTTCGAGCAATCTCGGTGACAGGACTGCCAGCTTCGTAGAGGGTTCTGATCTCGTCCAACATTGCCTTGCGGGCGGCGTCGCGCCCCCGGCGCAGCAGACGTTCGTGCGCCGCGAGCTCCGAGCAACCATTGGAACGCTCGATCACGGTATGCTCCCGCGCGTCCGGATCGTCTTCGACCTGGACGGCGGATTCCCGGATTGGCGCCTCGAAACGACCGAGCTCCCGCTCCACGGTTTCCCGGAAGTTCTTTAGCAGGTGAAAACGGTCAGCGACCTGTCGCGCCTGCGGCGCGCCCTGGCGCACGGCGTCTGCATAAAGTCCAGCGCGATCGCGGCTGACGATCTCGATTTCCGGATGCTTCTTGAACCAGTCAGCCGCGGTCCCGGCCGAGCGATCCGCCAGCAGTTCCACCACCTGGCGACGCTCCAAGTCGACGATGACCGTCCCGAAAGTCATGCCTTTCCGCCAAGCCCATTCATCGACGCCAGCGACACGGACAACGGCACGGTTGGGCGGCGCTCCCGCGCGCTCCTTTACGCTGCGCAGGATCGTGGTGTCACTCACTGGCATGCCAAGCCTGGCCATCAATCGCTCGGAGGATCGGCCACCCACGCTGTGGCCAAACAGCTTGACGATCCCGGCCAGCCGGGTGGTCCGGCGTGCAAATGGGATTGCAAGCGTAGGAAGCCGCTCGGCGAAAATCCGGCGCTCGCAGTGATCGTTCCGACATCGCCAGCGGGTCAGCCGCGCCCGGATGTTCACCGGCCTCCCTTGAGCAGAAAGATCGCGCAGCGTCCGTATATACGAGCTGTGACGGGAACTCGTTTTATGCCACAGAGAGGACAGCAAGCGCGGTCGCGGTCCTGTTCGGCGTCACGACCGTCGACCGAGACGATCCAGTCCAGCTCCCCAGCCTCGACGGCGATGACGGTCAGATTTGGCGCAGGCGCCCAAGACGCTAATGGTTTCATCACGTTCGATGCCGCTAATCGACATACAATGCAAGGCAGGGCCAGCTTGCACCGAGATTGAAGCAGACCC